>ERZ779683.333-NODE-333-length-10831-cov-1.86748_pt1 | contig 10831 bp, 10 predicted proteins | sample MGYA00511477_ERZ779683 | MGnify/ENA primary metagenome ERZ779683 (study PRJEB29588, sample SAMEA2158454) | human gut metagenome | biome: human gut; feature: human-associated habitat; material: faeces | place: Denmark | collected 2008/2010 ... | reverse complement strand
GGTCATGCTTCTATTTTATGGGCTGGCACTGGTCAACGTTTCCAAGTTTACTTATTCCAGCATCATATGGTTAGGTTATGCTTTCATCTGTTTGGGCGTCGTAGACTGTTTTTGGGAAGGTCATTCATTATTGTTTTGGACCATCGGTTTCGGCGGTTTCCATATCCTCTATGGTATATTGTTCTATTTACACTACGAAAGAAAGAGATCATAAATGATAGAAGCATTCCAATATATTAATAAAGCATTCGAAAGCAAGGTCCGACTGGGCTATTCTGATGGTAAATGAGGAAGCTGATTTCAATTTTCTGAAAGAGCAGCTCTCTCTGACCGACGGCAATCTTGCCAGCCATACCCGTGCCCTGGAAGAACTGGGATATATCGTATGCAACAAAAGTTTTGTCGGACGAAAACCACGGACTGTTTTTCAGGCAACCCCGCAAGGCAGAGAAGCTTTCAAATCGCATATTGAAGCCTTAGAGAAATTTCTAAAATCAAAATAAATAATTCATCAAAACACTACTGGCTTATGGACGCTTTCAATGAAAATTCAAATGAACAACAGGAGCAGCAACCTATGGGATGCCTCCACCGTTTCTCCAAAACAATCAAGGTTGTCATCATCGGATTATTAATCCTTCTCCTAATGATCCCCATGTTTATGATTGAGAATCTTATTTCCGAACGGGGACGAACCCAGGAAGAAGCTATCGACGAGGTAAGCGAAAAATGGAGTCTTGCACAGACCATCACTGGCCCTTACCTGAATCTCCAGTATCCGGTTGTCACTGAAAACAACGGCGAGAAGAAGGTTTCCATCAAAGACCTGATACTTTTTCCTGACGAGCTTATGGTCAACGGGCAACTGAAGACTGAAATCCTGAAAAGAAGTATCTATGAAGTCAATGTATATCAATCGGAACTGACATTGAAAGGGTCATTCAGTTCGGAAGAATTGAAAAAGAGCAGAATAGATATGGAGCAACTGCAGTTTGACAGGGCAGCTATTTGCTTGAATCTGACCGATATGCGGGGTATCAGCGAACAAATCAGCATCACCTTGGGAGATTCTGTTTATATATTCGAGCCGGGTATGGACAACAGAGGAATAGCTAACACCGGAGTTCATGCGATCGCTAATTTGTCGGAGTTGAAGCAGAACAAAAAACTGCCATACGAAATAAAAATCAAACTGAAAGGTTCACAGTCACTCAACTTTATTCCATTGGGTAAAACAACCCGTGTAGATCTGAAAGCTAACTGGAATACACCGAGCTTTACCGGAAACTATCTGCCTAACAACCGGAATATTACGGAGAAGGAATTTTCCGCACAATGGCAAGTTTTAAACTTGAACCGGAATTACTCACAAGTGATGGTTGACTTCAACACCTCAAATATCAAGGATATTGAGAGTTCCAGTTTCGGTGTGAACTTCAAAATTCCGGTGGAACAATACCAGCAGTCCATGCGCTCCGCAAAGTATGCCATTCTGATTATCCTACTGACTTTCGGAGTTATCTTCTTCACTGAAATCATGAACAAGACCCGCATTCATGCCTTGCAGTATTTATTGGTAGGACTGGCTCTCTGTCTATTCTACAGCCTGCTCCTCTCCTTCTCCGAACACGTCGGCTTCAACCCGGCCTATTTGTTATCTTCTGCACTGACTATTATACTGGTAGGCGGATATATGTTCGGAATCACCAAGAAAAAGAAACCGTCATTAATCATGTCCGGACTATTAGGTATACTTTATCTTTATATATTTGTTCTTATTCAGCTAGAAACTTTTGCGTTACTGGCAGGCAGCTTGGGATTATTTATTATCCTTGCAATGGTAATGTATTTTTCAAAGAAGATAGATTGGTTTAATGAATAAACCATTGGGGGAAATTCACATCCTGATCCAAAAGGAGAATCAGACGATGATGATCGCTTCCTTTCTATCCATATTACTACAAGGGGAAACGAAAGCTAAGATTAATTACGGTGCCTGATAATAACCATAATGGAACTGAAATACTTAACAAATGGCTTTTTTCTTGTATTTTTTAATAAGCAATTCACCCTTCACCTTGCTCCGATACTTTTTATTCGTCGGAGATACAGGGTGAAGGGCTAACTCTTCACCTACCCTTCCATCAGGATCAATATTTCATTAGCTATAAGCATAATTCTTTTTGCTATAATGATATTTGATTTTGCTATAAGCTAATGAAAAGATGCTAATAGATTATTTTTTTCTTCTCAATGTTTATTTCAAATCATTACAGTGATTATTTCAATTATTACGGTGATTATTTCAATTTCATCATCTTTTTATAATGCTCTGAATAACCCATTTCTAGAAAAACCATTTTTAGCCCATCCATAAATATATTGTAATCAAAATCTTTAAAGTCATTAATATTTTGACCTAGAGAATGAGACTCTCTATTAATATAACGTTGGAAAGCTTGATATTTGGGTTGCTTGAATTTATCTTGAATAAAGACATTATTCAAATCCCTCTTTTCTACAAAATTGAAGAAATATTCTATAATATTCCTCATGCAATTGGCAATCAAGGCAGGATGCGTATCAGGATCTTTGATAGTCATCCAATATGTATGATAATCACTTTGAATATGTTCATAATGCATAGTCTCAATTTTACTACCTGCCACAGATTTAGAAACCCTGAATAAAGATTGGTACGCATGACGTTGTGGTTCACGCATATCCGTCATCTCATAGAAAAAATAAAGACTATGAGTTAGAATAAAAACCTGTTCAAACTTACGCTTCATTAAGAAGCCAGTTTCCTGCGTGCTATCTTTAATAAGTTCAGGATAAAAAACGTTTTTCAACAATCTACCGATGTTGAACACATACATAGTGGACAAGCTTGAAACAGGATCATCAATAACAATAATACGCTTCTTCTGCGTCTTACTCCTATCCAGTATTCCCTGACATGTTTCCACAAAATACAAAACACTGATAATAGTTCTTTCCCCTTCACTTAACGTCTTGAATACAGAACTTCTATCTTCTCCTCTCACAATACGATACAAGCCCTCTTCTCTGCATTTTATGATTTTAAAGTCTATTATTCCCATGTCAACCAACATAGTATTTATATGGTTAATGGACTCCTCTATATTTACAATGCTTTGCTGTTCTGCTTCTATAATCGCCTTTTGTTCATCTATCAGACTTTGAACATGTTGTTTTGCAGTTTCGCATGCTCGTATTTTATTTTCAGTAGAAGCCTTTTGATTATTATAGTCAGTAACAGATTGATCATAATCATAACGCAGTCTATTCCAGAATTTTTTCTTTATAATAGCAAGTTCACCATCAATACCTACCACTTTTTTATTGAATTCTACAATAATAGCATTAGCTTGCTGTATAATACTATTAACAACACCTAATTTGGTTGAAGTATTTTCTAATTCAACTATTTGACTTGGGTTTTGATACTTCTTACGTATTTCAATCAGATTAGAGTTTACCGCTTCTTTATATGCTCTAAAGGCCAATGCAAAGGTCTGCTCTAACTCATGGATAATTGGAATATTAGTAAAAATCAATATCTGGAATTAAATCAATAGAGTCTTTGTATGTCTTTCCCTTACTCTCTATATCTGCTACTGCTTTTTCATAATCTTCATTAAAATATGACCTTAGTTCCGCTATTATATCATCATCAAGATATGGCCTCTGACAAAATGGACAAATATCTTTTGTATCAAAACTTAAGCCAACCTTTACCCAATCCGAATTATGAAGACTATCTATTAATTTAGCAACACGACTATTAGCATTTCCAGTTATAACCTCTTTAAATAAAGAATCTATTTCAATGTCTCCTGCAGAAAATGTGATTTCCTGAATAAGTGGGATTTGAGTCCCTTTAGCTTCATTCAGTCGTTGTATTTCTTCTTTCAATTGATCAATAGAATCAACAAGCTTATTAGATGGTTTTGCCAACCCAACAATATGATTCAGCAATAATTCTTTACTGCTTTTCAAACCTGTAAAACAATACTCCAGAACTCTATCGCCACCAGTGTATTGTGTTTTAATTTGCCAGAAACGATTAGCAAATATTGATTTTGTTGAAGTCCAAGCTTCTAATTCTTTTTCTTGTAGTAATTCTTGTTTTTGAAAATCTCTGTTTGCAACTTGCAATGCAGCATTAGCAGCATCAATTCTTTTTCTAGCTCCTGCATTCTCCTTTGATAAAGAGAAAATACCTTTTTGAGTATCGGAACTATAGAATACATCATTCACGTAGTTCTCATTATAAACGAGAATTTCTTCTGTATCTTCATCTAACAATGGCGAAATAGAACATTCTGCATATTCATTATCAGTTCTCTTTCTAAGGAATTCTGACAATGTACTTTTGCCGGAGCCATTAAGTCCATAGATCAAGTTTATATTCTTGTCAGTTTCAAAAACAGCCATATTCTTATAACTGGCGGGACCTTTTATCGAAATTTTATTAATCATACCTTTGAAATTTTGTCGTTATCAGTACTACATCCATTAATTACCTTCATAAATTCATAACCATCCATCATGTCAAGTTCTTTATCAACTATTCTCATTCCACCAATACCTATTGCAATCCTCAATGCGTCATTTGGGTGTTTCATTACACATTCAATAACTAATCTGCCCCAAGAACCATCACAATCAGCAGCTGTCTTTTCTAAAAAAACATTTTACTCCTATAGACAACTCGACAAGAGCCTCTTTCGATAATGAAGTCGAAACAACTATATAAGCCGAAATTGCAGCATATATACTCATATCTCAAACTATTTACTTTTAAAAGTAAGCTTATATACTTACTTCTACCAATAGTAAGTTTAAAAATACGAATAGTATTTCGTCCACACAAATTTCACATAAAGAAACTTACTATTTTAATATAACTCGCCATTGTCAAAACAAAACTGAAGTACAAGAAATCCGAATAAAAGGCGGGTGAAATACAAACCCTTCACCCGCTATCACCGATGAATAAGAGTTTTTAAAGAAAAAGTGAAGCCTTGGAAAATAAATCAAACTTCCTATGTATAATGCACTTTAAAGCTATGCTTTAGCATCCTTAAAGCATAGCTTTGGCAGTCATAAAGCATAGCTTTTTAGCTCATAAAGATTAGATAATATAACCGAATATTTATCCCTCCATCCAAACGATTGGATACCCCAACTCTCTTTTGATTGCTTCCATTTCTGCACTGTGCCACATTTCATGTTTAAAGCTCCACGACAATGCTTCATATTTAGTTTCTGCAACAGGATGTTTAAACGGGAAAGGCTGCAAGCACTCTGCCAAAACATCATCATTCAGAGTTTCCAGATTCTCAATACAGATTTGATGAATTATTTCCGTTTGTTCTCTCAATTCAGCAACTGGAATCAAGCCCTCTTCTATGGAACGATGCAATGTTCCCATACCATTGAATATTCTATTATATTTTTGGATAGGCACTAACCGCCCCACCTTTTCGTTTACCCCGGTAACAGTTGTCAGTGTATGAAAATTCTGTGAAACAAGCAAATGTCCCACTTGCCAAATAAAGTTAGAATCTGTTCCTTCAGGAATAACATACCACAAATCTTCCGGCAATTCAGACATCAAACGATTCACAAATGTGCGAGCTTCTATAATCTGCTCCTTTAAAAAGTCAATTTTACTCATAACTATATGTTTTTTAATTATACATATAGTTAGTGGAAAAGCAAATGAGCTTTGTGACAACTTACTGCAAGAATTTCTCCCAATAATTTTTCCTCGGTAGTTCTTTTTCAAACTTCCTATATAAATCGGCAAGCCTCATCATTCGTTGCACCATTGTATATTCTTTATCCATATCAATAGAATATACCGGTTTGCAAATGCGACATTTACAAGCACCATCGGGATTATATAACGGGCAAGTATCATTCATAAAAGCTGTGATTTTCTGAATGGAACGATTATAGATTTGCCGCACATTACTTTCTTTCAGTTCCATGATTTCGCCAATCTGCCGATAAGGCAACCCGACATTTTCTCTAAAGATAAAAATCAGACGAGCATCATTATTCAGACAATGATTTAAAGCGGTGATACACCAGTCGCACCTTTCTTTTATCCATTCCCGCTTCGCTTCTTCCCCACCGGAATATTCAAATTCCGGCAACGAACGAAAATATTCGATTTCCGACATTTTCACCTGCTTTTCACATGCTGCATATCTGCCAATAGTGCGACGAGCGATAGTGTATATCCATGTAGAAATCTCCGAATCGCCTTTAAAGCTAGTGATACTTTTGCAAAGTTCATACCACACTTCCTGTGCTGCTTCGCGGGCGATTTCTTTATTCAGAATCATCCGGTGAGCAATCATGGAAATCATATTTCCATATTCTTTCACCAAACGATTGATATCTATTTCCATCGTTACACACTAAAATGTTTTCTTCAAATATATCATATCCACCAACTGCACACCCTCCTCATACATCGGATGATCGTAGTTGTCAGTAAAGAAATTCTTTATCCGGTGAGAAATCGCAAAACCACAATGTTCATAGAATGATCTGGAAGAAGGTACATCTCCTGTGCCCACCAACATTTCAGAGCACTTCCCCTGATAATATTCAAATAAAAACTCTATTAAACGTTTTCCGTACCCCTGTCGTTGGAAGAAAGGAACAGTAGCAATATTCTTGATTTCATAAACACCTTCTCCCTCACGTGTCACCACACAAAGAGCTTTCAACCCGTCATCATAAAGAACAAACATATCACCGCGTTCCAAATATCGGTCAATCATACTTTCTTGTTCATCAGCCAAGAGTAATAAATCAAGGAATTCTTTTTTATCTGAAGTTACTAGTTTTATCTCCATATTTTCTATTTTGTCATAAAATAAAAATGTTACCGACTCATTTTCCTATGGTCCAAAATAATATTCATATTCTCCAAAGCCCATCCCACCAGTCCTTCAATATGAGGAATCAAGGTACCACCTGTATCTGTCAGGCAATACTCCACACGAGGAGGTACTTCAGCATATACTTTCCGTTCAACCAATCCATCTGATTCCAAAGTACGCAATGTAACAGTCAACATTCTTTGAGAGACGTCTTCTATCGTTTTATGGATATCACTAAAACGCATAGTTCCATTTGCGTTCAGCGTAATAAGCACCAACATCGACCACTTATCTCCCAAGCGGCTAAGCACATCTCTTATCGGACAATTCCCCGTCGGATGAAAGTTTTTCATTCTTTAACGTTTTGTATTTTATTGAGTTTCAGCAATAGTTACCTCTATGTAACTTCCTTATTTTCAAGTATGTTATTGCATTTCTCAAACAAGAAAGATACATTTGCATCACAAAAGTAATAAACTTACTAATAATAACTATTGTTTCATTTAAATAATTATGATTATGGCAAAGAAAGTTGCAGTTTTAGCAGTGAATCCGGTAAATGGTTGTGGATTATTCCAATATTTGGAAGCATTTTTCGAGAATGGCATTTCATATAAAGTATTTGCCGTATCGGATACGAAGGAGATTAAAACAAATTCAGGAATCAACCTAACAGTGGATGATGTGATTGCTAATTTGAAGGGACACGAAGATGAGTTTGACGCACTCGTTTTCTCTTGTGGCGATGCAGTGCCTGTATTTCAGCAGAATGCCGATAAGCCTTATAATGTAGATTTGATGCAAGTCATTAAAACGTTCGGGGATAAAGGGAAAATGATGATCGGACATTGTGCCAGTGCAATGATGTTTGACTTTACCGGTATAACCAAAGGGAAAAAAGTAGCAGTTCACCCATTAGCCAAGTCAGCTATTCAAAACGGAACAGCTACCGATGAGAAATCAGAGATAGATGGTAACTTCTTCACCGCTCAAAATGAAAATACTATTTGGACAATGATGCCGCAGGTTACCGAAGCATTAAAATAATGCCGGCTGCGCAGATATAAAACAATAAATATAAACATTATTATTTAAATTCACGTATCCGAAGATGAAAAAGCACGTTCGTTTAAAAGGAACGGTGTGTTTCTCGGTGTGCAACGGGTCGTTTCTTTTAAAGGAGCGACCCATTGGTTTTAAAGGAAAAACACACCATTTATTATGCATTAGTAATCAATTACTTACAAGTTCGAAAAATTCTAAGACTGACTAACTTCCCCAAACAACGTTTTATTTAATAAATCCGTACAATCCCACCTCTTTATTTCTCAAAATACTGTTGTTAGTTAACTAAAATCCAACGGAAATATCATATATTACATTATCTTTTCGCACCAAGAAAAAGAAAAACGGAACATTACAAAAATCCGAAACAGCGTTCATCATTTTTAAAAAAGTCCGTATATTAGCAGCTTGAAGATTTGAAAGAGATAAACAGCATACTCCTTTCGAGTTTAAATAACCAAACAAGATGCCTAAAACAATATGACCAGAGAAAAAGAAAATTATAATGCATTTTTACTTCATTTTCTAGAAAGATTGAATGGCTGTGAATCTATTGAAAACAAAATCACAGAATCACTTACGGATATTTGCGAATACTATGGTTTTAAAAGAGGATTCATTTACCAAACTGATGGATTTCGCTACTTTTACCTAAAGGAAACTGTCGGAAATAGCGACAACATCCTGCGACAACGTTTTGAAATCAGCGAAATGACCAATCAACATGCTGCGCGCATAAATGGAAAGAACAAACCTTTTTATGCTTGCAGAAACCAAAATACTTCTTGGAATGATGTAGACATCGTGGATTTTTATAAAGTCGACTCATTACTAATCCGGCAAATCCAAGACTCCGAAGGGAAAATTATCGGATTCATCGGATTTGGAGACAGAGAACATGCAATATCCTTCACCGATGAAGAACTTCAAGTGATTCATCTCATTTTAGGCTCCCTCTCCAAGGAAATAGCAGTGCGGGAATATAAAGAAAGAGAAGTGCGGGCAAGCAAGACATTAAGCAGCATCATGAATAATATGGGAGTTGACATTTATGTGAACTCTTTTGATTCTCATGATATGCTATATGTCAATGAATCTATGGCCGCTCCTTATGGAGGCATCGAACATTTTGAAGGAAAAAAATGCTGGCAGGCTCTTTATAAAGATAAAACCGGAGAATGTGAATTTTGTCCTAAAAAACATTTGATTGACGAAAACGGGCAACCTACCAAAGTCTACTCCTGGGACTACCAACGCCCGTTTGACAAATGTTGGTTCCGGGTATTCAGCGCAGCATTTGCCTGGATTGACGGACAAATAGCACATGTTATAACCAGTGTCGATATCAACCATCAAAAAACGATTGAAGAAGAACTAAGAGTAGCCAAAGAAAAAGCAGAAAATCTGGACCGCTTAAAATCAGCCTTTCTCGCTAACATGAGTCACGAAATCCGCACTCCGCTAAATGCGATTGTTGGTTTTGCAAGTCTGTTGGTTGAATCGGACGACAAAAAAGAACGTCAGGATTATGTTGACATTATGCAGGAAAACACAGAACTTCTTTTGCAGTTGATTTCCGATATTCTCGATTTATCGAAAATAGAAGCCGGAACACTCGACTTCACCATGGATCACCTGGATATCAAGAGCTTCTGCGAAGATATAATGCGCAATTATGATATAAAAGAAGATAAACCCGTACCCGTTTTGCTGGCTCCGGATTTACCTGAATATTATATTTACACAGACAAAAAACGTTTAATGCAGGTTATTACCAATTTCATAAATAATGCTCTCAAATTTACAAATGAAGGGCAGATTATGTTGGAATATCGCCATAAAGCAGAAAGTAATGAGATAGAATTCGCTGTCACAGACACAGGTATGGGGATTGCACCCGATAAAGTAGATCAGGTGTTCGACCGATTTGTAAAACTCAACTCTTTTTCAAAAGGCACGGGCTTAGGTCTATCTATTTGCAGAAGTATCATCGAACATCTTGGCGGCACTATCGGTGCCGAATCCGAAATAGGAGTCGGCAGCCGTTTCTGGTTCACACATCCCTTGCGCTTAAATCAATAAGAAATAATAAAAAGAACCTGCCCTACTTATCAATAGTAGGAACAGGTTATACTTTTTTTCTATGGAGTGTCTCCCTCATCTATAGAAAGATCAATGAAATAATGCCTTCTTTCGACTTCCTTTTTGCCACTTCCTGTGAAAAACACTACTTTTGCATCGCTATTTTGATTTTAGAATAAAACAAATACCCAACGTTCATTTATGACTGAAGAAAAAATACATAAAGACCGTCCCGGAAACTGGTGGGCATTAAGCCCGTTACTCGTATTCCTTTGCCTCTATCTGGTAACTTCCATCCTCGTCAACGACTTTTATAAAGTACCTATCACAGTGGCTTTCCTCGTCTCTTCCTGTTATGCCATCGCCATTACACGCGGCTTGAAACTGGACCAGCGTATCTATCAATTCTCGGTAGGAGCTGCCAATAAGAATATCCTCCTGATGATATGGATATTCATCCTTGCCGGAGCTTTCGCACAAAGCGCCAAGCAGATGGGAGCTATTGATGCAACCGTCAATCTGACGCTGCATATTCTTCCTGACAATTTATTGCTGGCAGGTATCTTTATTGCCGCCTGTTTCATCTCTTTATCCATCGGAACCAGTGTGGGAACTATTGTCGCCCTTACTCCCGTTGCCGTAGGACTGGCAGAAAAAACTGAAATAGCTCTCCCCTTTATGGTAGCCGTCGTAGTAGGCGGTTCTTTTTTCGGAGACAACTTATCTTTTATCTCCGACACCACCATCGCTTCGAC
>ERZ779683.309-NODE-309-length-11538-cov-1.85474_pt1 | contig 11538 bp, 10 predicted proteins | sample MGYA00511477_ERZ779683 | MGnify/ENA primary metagenome ERZ779683 (study PRJEB29588, sample SAMEA2158454) | human gut metagenome | biome: human gut; feature: human-associated habitat; material: faeces | place: Denmark | collected 2008/2010 ... | reverse complement strand
CCGCCGCCTGTGTTTCAAAATCCGCCATGTGTTGCTCGAACGCTTCGTATTGCGTGTTACCCTGCAATTTCAGCGAATTCATATACGAAACAAGCGTGTTGTACTCCGCCGCCGAAAGGGATTGATATTCAGCGAACCACGCTTGAAGCTGTGCGTTAAAAGCCGCCGTGTCGATCTGCTGAACGACTGCGGCAACAACGCCGCAAAGCGACGTGTTCAAGCGTTGATCCGTGATCTTGCTTTGCGTGATTGCTGTTACGCCCGCGCCCACGTAGATGTCCGCCAGCGCAAGCTCGTAAATGTCCGCGTCCCTCTGCAATGCGGGCGCGGTAGGGGAAGCGCTGAACGAAGAAGATTTGACCTTCACCGACATAACGCGGTTTGTCAAATCCCAGCGCACGACAACGCGATCAATGCGGTTCAACTGTCCGTCCGCCGTGTCAAGCTCGACGGCAAGATCGCCCGTGTTGAAGTAGAAGTAACCGTTGATCCACGCTTTGCCCGTTTTTACGTTCAGCTTCATTCCGTCGTTTGCGACGACTTGAAGCCCCGTCGAAGGGACGGGGAAAACGCCGTTCCCGATGAACGAAGCAAAGTATTCCGCCCAATCCTCCGCCTTGTACGTGCGATCGTGCGAAACGCTATTGAAGAAACTTGATTTTTCCATGCTGTGAAGCCCTCCTTTATTTCGTAATCTGCCGAATTTGTGTCAGAAGCGCGGGCAAGCTCTCGCCGAAGGTAATATCTATTTCTTCGCCGCTGGTTTCGTAGGTTTCCGCGATCTCCGTTATGCGAACGTCAATGCGGACGTTCCAGCGCTTATTGATACACGTTACCCGATCGCCTAAATCGTAGTCCGTGCCGTACTTCAAATTCGCGTTCGTGTTGATCTTCGATCCGAAAGCAAGCGTTTCCGCGTATTGCTCCAGCTCTTCAACGCCGCGCGCGGAAAGAAGCGCTAAATACTGCGCCGTTGTAAGCGTTACGGTCTGCCCGCTCTCGTTTTCGTATTCCTGCACGATGTCCGTTGCATTGATGAAAACTTCGTCGCGGGAAAGCCCCGTCGAACTGCCGCCGACTTCGGCAACCTTCCGCGTTACGCCTTCTTTTTCCTCTCCGCCGACGTAAGCCGTTGTTTTAAGGCTTTCAACGCTGTTCGTGTATTCCTGTTCCACGATGTTGTCGAACTCCTGCGAAAAGATACAAGGCGCGTTCCCTGCGGTATTGCCCGCCGTAAGATCGCGCCCTTCGTAAACGGAAAAGGTATGCTTGCCCGTGCGGGCATTTGTCAGAACCCGAATACCCAGCTTTGCCGCCTTCGCCGCCGTTTCCGCCGCAAGCTGGGCGTTCGCGTACTGCTCCGAAGTATAGTCGATCTGCCCGCTTCCGGTGTCTGCGTCGGTCGTGGATATGCTGAAATTCGGGATATTGCGCGCCGCTCCTGCGTTCGTGCAAGTCTGCTTCACAATGGCGTATAGAATGTTCTGTGTCGTGTCCTTCGTGATGATCTGCGTTGTCAAAATGCGCTTGCCGATCCATGAAAGAAGGAACTTGCCTTGAACCTCTATTTCCTCCATGCCCTGTGAATTCTTCGTGATGTGAATATAGCGGATTTCCGCCGCTTCGTTGCCGCCGCGCTTGATGATGATATTTTCCTTCACCAGCAAGCGGGCGTGTTCCTCCGTGAAGGGAACAAGCAACTTGAATTCGCCGCAACTCCAATAACGCCGCGTCCATATCAAGGACGAAATCTTTTCGACGATCCCTTGAAGTGTCATATCGCGGCTATAAACGTATAATTCCACCGCGCTACACCCCCAAATACAAGTTATTGTGATAGATCGAAACTTCGAGATTTTCGGCGTTCGCGTCCGCTGAATAACGGAAGAGATTGTCGCCCACGGCGATCTGCAAATACGAACTATCAACGTCGAGATAGCGGAACGCGTCTGTAATCGTGCCGCCACGGTTCAGCTTCGCGGCTTTTTCACCGTAGCCCGTGGAAACGGTTAAAACGTCGCCCGCTACAAGCGAAATATTCAGCTTGATAAACTCCCGTGTATCGACGTTCAGCAATACGGGATTTGTAACCGCGCCGATCGCGCGGAACTCGATCCGGATACCGCTTTTCACGTCGCCGGAATTGTAGACGTTCACAATCAGCGACGGCTGGCGATAGCCGATTTCCCAGCCGTCGTAAAGCTCCAGCCCGTCCGGAACGGGGAATTCAAAGCCGCCGATCCACGTTGCTATGTCCTCGCGTGTTTCCGTTTCCTCTCTCCAAAACGGATTAAGGCAAGACAAGCTAACCGTGAATTGCTCGAAGATCGGCTTTCGCTTGAAGATCGGCGCGTCGTCGATCTTGCACCCGATCACCCGCCGGAAGTCGCCGAAAACATACGTCAACGTTGCTTCGTACTGCGGATTTAATATGCGGTTCAGCTTACGGCGTAGGTTCTGCGCCGCTTGCTTGTCCCGCTCCTTGATGTATCCCACGATGTCAATATCGCGGCTTTCGATCCGATAGCCCAAGTATGTGTCGCCGTCCTGCCCCATGCTGTTGGTGCTGTAAATAGCGTTCCGCACGTCGGAAAGTCCGGTAACGTCCTTGAAGTTTACGTGATACGAAGAAGCGGGGGAAAACTCTATGCTTTCCCCGCGCTCGTTCGTGTAGATCAATTTTTCTTGTGTCCTCATGCCATAACCTCCCGCGCAATCTGCCGGAACTGCCGCGCCGCCTGTCTTTGCTGTTCGGCGTAGCTCATTTCGTTCGCATAGATGTTTTGCACGACTTCAACGGAAGGCGTACCGCCGCCGCGCGTGTCGCGTCCCTCTCCGGAACGGAATTCCGGAACGGCGTTCGACGTTTCGCGCCGGATCGAACTTTCAACGTCGCGCATTTCGCGGGCGAAGCCTTCGCCCAAGCCCTGCGCCATGTACGAACCGATACGGGCAAAAACCTTCGACGGGGAATTGATGTCCATTTCCTCTTCAACCGCCGCCACAATATCCCTCATCATAGAGCGGACGCGGCTTTCAAGCCAGCCGGACATATTTTGAAAGCCCTGCCAAATGCCGCGCACCATCTCTTCGCCCGCTTCCGTGAACTGCGATGCGTAAGAGCGAAGCGCGGTAATAATGGGCTGAATGATTTGTGCAACCTTGCCCGTGATCTGCGGGATACCCGCGATCATTCCTTGCGCTATGCTCTTGTCGATGTTCGTTCCTTCGGTTACGAACTTTTGATGTTGTGCCGTGAATGCGGTAATAATGCTTTGCGCGATCTGCGGTACTTTCTGCGTGATCTGCACGATACCCGCCACCATGCCGGAAGCTATGTTCTTGTCGAAGTCCTGTCCGGCTTGATTGAAACGTTGAGCTTGCGCCGTCAGTCCGGTAATAACCCGCTCGACGATCGCGTTCACCGCTCCGGACAAGCCTTCAATGTTCGCAATAATGCCGTTGTTCACGGCGTTTACTGCTTCCGCCGCCGTCAGCGCGCCCGCTCCGCCCATTGCGGCGGTCATATCGCCTTCAACGCCGCCCATGTTGTCGGTGAAGCCTACGCCCACGCCGTCCGCCATGTTGCCGCCGATTTCAGCGAATACCGTTGACGGGGAATGAATGCCGAAGAAGTCCTTGATACCCGAAACAAGGGACGAAGCCCAGCCGGATACCTTTTCCCACAACCACGAAGCCGCGCCGCTGATACCTTCCCACAAGCCGTGAAGAAGGTTTGCGCCAGCGTTTATCATTTCGCCGCCCAGCGACGCGAACGCTTGCACAATGCCGGAAACAATCTGCGGAACTGCCTTCACGATTTCAACTATGATCGTCGGCAAATTCTGAATGAGCGCCACGAAAAGCTGAACGCCCGCCATAATGATTTGGTCGATGTTGCCGATCAGCGCGTTTACAATGCCGCTTATGATTTGCGGGATCGCTTGAACGATCGTCGTTATAATCTGCGGTAATGCCTGTATGAGCGCGACAAGAAGATCAATGCCCGCTTGAATGATAAGCGGTATGTTCTCCGTAAGCGCCGTGATAATGCCTTCAATGATCTGCGGGATCGCTTCAACAATCGTTGTGATGATCTCCGGAAGGGCGGTAATTAACGCCGTCAGAAGGTCGATACCCGCTTGAATGATCTGCGGGATTGCGGAAAGCAAACCGTCGATCAAGCTGGTTATCAACTGCGGAAGCGCCGCAACAAGAACGGGGATCGCGTTTATAATGCCTTCCGCCAGCCCTGTTACAAGCTGTAAAGCCGCGTCGATCAGCAACGGGATATTGTCGATCAGAACTTGCACGATGTCCGTTACAAGCTGAACCAGCGAAGGAACAAGCGTCGGCAACGATTGAGCTATGCCCGTAGCGATATTCGCGATCATCTTCGCCGCGAATTCAAGGAAGGTCGGTAACATTTCCGTTAGCTTTTCGATCGCGAACGTAACCATGCCCAGCAAGCCGTCTGTGAAGTCCTCCGCCGCGCTCTCTGCACCGGAAAGCGCACCCGTCAAGCCTTTTCCGATAAGCTCGACGAACGGCGTTATTTCCTGCAAAAGCTCCGCCGCAAGCTGTTTCAGCTTTGTAATGATCGGTTCAGCAATCGCGCCCAGCGCCGCCATAGCGCTGTTCAGATTTGCTGTTGCCTTCTGCGCGTCGATAATGTCGCCGTTTACCTCTCTGTACTTGTCCGCCGCTTCTGAATAAAGCCCGTTCAACGTGGACGTTATAAGGGCTTGCCGCTCCTGCTCCGATGTGCAAGCGTCAAGGCTGGCTTGAAAATCATCTTCGGAAACGCCCGCCCAATTCAGCGCGTCGGCAAGATTGCCCGTGATTGATCCCGTCTTTGCCGTTTCGTTCGCGGCTTCGGTCAAGCCTTCAATCGGCAAGCTGTCGCCGAATGTCGCGTAAACGCCCGTGCAAATGTTTGTCCAGTCCGAAAGCTCTTTTTCGTTCGTAGTCAGCTTCGCAAGGTGCGCGGCGGCTTCCGTTGCCTGTCCGTCGTCGCCAAGAACGCCGTACAACTCCGTATAGGTGTTTTTCGCGTCCTCTGCCGAATGTCCCGCCGTCGTGAAGCTGGTTTCAAGTTTACCCATGTTTTCGCGGGCTTCGCGTGTTTCTTCGGCAAGCCCGAAGAATGCCGCACCCTCCGCCGCAATCGCCGCACCCATAGCCGCGCAAGCTGCGCCGATCGCCTTTCCTGCTTTGCCGACGGTTTCGCCGACGCTCTCCCAATCCACCTTTGAGCTTTTCAGCTTTTTAGAAGTGTCGTCGATTTCCTTTTGAATTTTCACCATGTCGGCTTTGGTGTTGTTCAGATTTGTTTGCATTTTCTGATATGCGGGATTTGTCGGTTCGATACCGTTATCGCGCATTTTCTTCAATGCCTTTTCCGCCGCTTCTGCTTTCTTCGCCTGTTCGTCGAACTGCTTTTGTAATAGCTTCTGTTTTGCGGTCAGCGCTTCCACGCTGTCTGCGTTGTCGGCGAATTCCGCCGTCGTCAGCTTCATTTCCGATCCGATTTCGCGAAGGGAAGAATTTATGTTAGTGCAAGCGGCGCGATACTCTTTTTCGCCTGTAAGGTCGATTGATGTTTTGATCTGCTCTTCTTTCGCCATTTATATCCCTCCCAGCACGTCGTCAATATCAACTTCTTTCGGAACGGGCTTGAAACGATCCGGATTGAATTCACGATGAATTTTGAAAAGCGTCAAAATTTTATACGGTGTCATGCGCCATACTTCGGCTTCGCTCCAGCGAAGAAGCGTTACGCCGATATAAAGAAGGCGGGCAAGGTCGATTATTCCTTGCCCGCTGTTGCGTTTTTTTCGATGTCCTCTTCGTCGTCTTCTTCCTCTTCGTCCCGTTCGGGCGGTTCGGGCGTTCCGTTGTTGCCCATAGAAAAGGATTTGAAGATCGCCGCTTTCACGTCGGCGAAATTGCCCGTATGAATGAGCTTGCCCACCTGTTTTTCGGTAAGCGGTTCTTCGTCGTCCGCCGCGCCCTCATTCAAAAGCACGGTCAGAAGCCAGCGAAGATTTTTAATGCTGTCCTTGCCGGAAAGCACGGTATCAAGGCGATCGAAGCCGCCGAATTTGTCTTGCATTTCGTCGATCGCGTTCAGACTGAAAAGAAGGTGTCTTTCCTTGTCCAGCATGATCGGGAAACGTCCGTCTTTAATTGCGCTCATAGCAGAATAAGGCGGGAAGCCTTTTCAGACTTCCCGCCGTTCCTCCTTTCGATATTCGATTAACCGCCCGCGTTGTTAGGCTCACGAACGGAAGCGAACCAATCCGTCGCCACGCTGTTCGTAGGCTCTGCGACGTGTTCAGCCTTCCACAATCCGTCGGAACGCTTGATAAACTGTCCGACGATCTCCGGCGTAGTAAATTCGATACTGTCGCCCTTCGTGGTGTAGTTTTCATCGGGGATCGCGAATTTGACCTTGTAAAGCCAAATGTACTTGTACGTTCCGCCCGCCTTCTTCGCGCGGAAGCCGATTGCGGTATAGGGTGCTTCGTCGCTGTCAGAACCGTAAACAACCTTGTCCGTGTCCTGCTTCTGTCCAAGCAGGGCGGCAAGATCAGCCGGAAGAAGATCGTTCACGTTCAGCGTGATTTCTCCGGATACGAATTCTTTTACAACTTCGTCCGCGCCGTCGTCGGCGTAAAGGATCGCTTCGGCGACTTCAACGGAAAGCTCCGCCGAAATAGCTTTCGCCATACGCACGGGCGTTCCGTATTCCTCCGCGCCGGACGTGCCGATCGTGATGGGTGCGCGGTAAAGATCGCGCAAACCGATTGTTGCCATGTGTCATACCTCCATATACTTGATTTCAACGGGAACGTGGTAATATCCCGTGTCCTGTTCGTATGTTTCCGCGTCTATCGTGATCGCGTAGAACCCCGCCGCCTTCAATGCTGTTTTCAAGCGTTGAAGAATGTCGATGTAATCCGTTTTTGAATAGACGTGTACTTGATACGTGAATTCCTGCGCGCCCTCTTCATCGTCTGAAAAGAACGTGTCGCGCCCCACGACAAGCTGATAGACGATAAAGCAAGCCGCCTTCCCGCAGTATTTAAGGCGTTCGACGGGAACGCCCAGCTTTTCAAGCTCCGCTTTTAACAAGCTGTCAACGTTCTTCATTTTGCTTTTCCTCCCATACGCGGCGCATTTCCGAAACAACGTCGTCCGCCGCCTTTTCATTCGCCGCCGTGAACCACGGGCGCGCGGGCATATTTGAACGCCCGTAATTAAGGACGAAGCCTTTTTCCGCGTTGCGTACTCCGTGCTTGTCCTTTCCGTTCGGATAGATTTCAACTCGTTTTCCGCCGTCAATCTCTTTCACGGCGGATACTTTGATGGACGCAAGAAGCGCCCCCGTGCTTCGTCTGCTGTTGAACCTTGTCTTGATCTCTTCTTGCTGTGCCTTCTGCATTACTGCGCCACCCGCTTTGAGCATTTCCGGCACGGCTTCTTCAACGATCGCGTCTTGCCGAAGCATTGCTTCTTGTACGTCGTCCAGCCCGACAACGTTAAACTTCGCCATTGTTGCCGCCCCCTTCCGCTTCCGGAAGATTAACCAGCGTCAACTCTGTAAATTCTCCGTTCCCGTGCGTGTACGTCCGAAGGACGCGATACCGTTTCCCGCTCGAAACGGGATATTCCACGATCTGCTGTTCCTCATACTCGAAGGAATGCACGTCGAATTTTAATTCCGTCGTATAGCCCGCCTGTTGCGCCTTGTAGAACTCCGAAAAGCCCACGGATTTCTTGTCAGCGAAAACCGTTGTCGCGGTTTCTGTGCGGGCGACGGGGAAGCCGTGTTCGTTCGTGCGCGGCGAAGGTTCAGACAAGGCAACCAATGTTATTTGTTCGCCCCATCTCATTTATTTGCCCTCGCTTTCTTCGGTGTAATCAGCGGTCAGCGACAAGGCGCACTTCAAATAATCGTATGCGTTGCGGTAACGCTCCGCGTCGTCATTGAAGCCGAATTCCGCCTTTGCATAAAGCACAACCGCCCGATCAAGAAGGGGATCGCCCAGCTTCCGCCGGAATGTTGATACCGACAAGGCGAAGATCAGCGATCGCCGCGTTTATGAGATCGGAAACTTCGCCGTCAAGCGCCGTCCCGCTCAACCGCAACGCCAGCTTTACCTTGTCAAGCATTTGTCAGCCCTCCCGCTTTAGTCGGTCTCCTTGACCAGCTTCACGATGGCTTCGCCGATAGCGGGCGCGCAATCGAAGATCGCGATACCGCTATATTTGTAGCTGTTCGTGTCGATGTCGTAGGCGCTCTTCACGCCGATATTTTCGGCGAGGTTCGCGCAAACCTTCTTGAAGTCGCCCAAGAAGGCTTCGTGATCCGCGACGTAATCGGACAGAAGAACGGGATAGCCGTACACGAAGTACGCGTTGTTCTGAACGGTTACAATGTGGTTCTTGCTGTTGTCCTGCAACGGCATAAAGTCGGTGAACAAGGTTTTCTTGTTCATAACGAACTTGCCGTTACGGTCATAGCCGGAAGGCAGAAGCCCGATCAACGTCTGCACGTTTGCGGCGGTAAGCGCGCCCGTCTTTGCAACGGTAACGCTGTTGGTCGTGTCCCAAGTGTTCGCGTTTTCAATGCCCTTCGGCTGGGAAGAACCCGTGCCGTTGACAAGCAAATCTTCGACTTTGCGGGCGATAGCTTCCGCCAGCATATTGACGATCCAGCTTTCAAACGCGGTAATGCTCATAGTCATTACAGTATCGGAAATCTGAACCAGCTTGACGATCTCATAACCGGAAAGGGAAACGGTGGTCAGCGTGTCAGCGGCGGCGGTAATGCTTGCGTTCTCGGTGTGGATCGCGGCGGCGTTGTTTGTGCCTTCGATCGCGAACTTTACAGCGCCCTTGACGTGCAGAAGGGTAACTTCATTCAGCATAGGCGCAAGCGTCTTTACCTTGCTGATAATCTCGTTCGCGGTCTGTGTCGGGATAACCTCCGCACCCGCGTCGCTGGCGTTGCTGAATGCGCGCTTCTCTGCGTCGTTCAGCGGAAGGCGGCGAATGTTTTTCAGCCACGCGGAACGATATTCGGGCGTACCGAAGGGATCATCGGGCGCGGTGTTGTCGTCGCCGTTGTTCTGCTGGAAGGAACGGGAAACAATGCCCGCGCCCTTCGCGATATTGTCAAGAATGCCGTTGCGCTTCTCGGCGGCGGCAATCAGTCCGGCGCGCTCTTCGGTAAGCTGTGTGGTTTCCTGCTCCAGCGCGTCAATCTCTGCGGCGGTCATAGCGTCGCCGCGCTGTTCGATCTCCTGCTTGATAGCCGCAAGGCGGGCTTCGATTTCTTTAATTCTCATTGTGTTAAACCTCCGTCATTAGTTTGATTTTCAAAAGTTTCTTCCGGCGTTCCAGCCGCTCCTGCTGTTCCCTTTCGATCACTCCGTCGAAATAGGATCGTGCCGAAATATCGGTATCGGCGTTCGCCGGAATGGATACCGCCGAAACGTCGTAAACCTTCGCAATTTTCAAGATCGTGCGTGTGCGTGTGTCGCGGTCGTAGCTATCTTCCGATACGCGGAAAGCCCACGACATTTTCGTAACAAGTCCGTTCTTGATTTCCTCGAACATATCTTGTGCCGCGCGCGATTTCGACAAGTCCGCGAACGTGAAAAGCCCGTTATCGTTAGCTTCAACGCCCAGCGTCCCGTTGGAAAGGCGGGCAAGCACCTTTCCTTCGTGGTTATACTGCATGATTACGTCGGACATATCCGCACCCGCAAGGGCGTTCCGGTCGATCCGCTCGTAATATTTGTTCCCGCCCCACTCATACAGCAAATAGGGCTTGTCGAACGTTGTTGCGTAGCCCTCCACGTAGAAATCCGTATCAATTCGCTTCTCCGCCGCCGTCGGGATCAATAGCGGCTGGATCATTGTTCGGTACTCCCGATCCGTCTTTTTTGGCATTTGGTGTAACCTCCTCGTATTATAAAGTAGTAGTTATTAAAGTCCCTCTCCAAGGACAAAATGCTACAATAGACAAGGTGCTGTGGATTGGTTTAAACCTCCTACCGCAAGACGGTTTCGGAAAGGCTCCAACCACGGCTCTTTGTTTTTAGTGTTAATCAGTTAGATACCGCCAGACGGTTTATATAGAACGAGGTTACATAGCAAAGAGGTGTGGCTCTAAGCAGCACTGTAAAATAAAACGCCGGAGGTAAAAAGAAATGATTTTTGTTGGTATCGATGTTGCAAAGGACAAGCACGATTGCTTTATCCTCAACTCGGAAGGAACGGTCTTGGCAGATGTATTTACCATTGCCAATAACCGCATCGGTTTTGAGACGCTTCTTTCAAGAATCCAAAGCTGTTCCCAAGGTGAAAGCAAAATAAAAGTAGGGCTTGAAGCCACAGGACATTACAGCTACAATCTGCTGGGGTTTCTTTTAGACAGTGGCCTGGCAACCTATGTCATTAACCCTCTGCACACGAACCTCTACCGGAAAAGTCTCAGCCTGCGAAGAACCAAAACAGATCGGATAGACGCGCGTACCATTGCAATGATGCTCATGTCTGATGTGGACCTCAAGTCCTACTCAAATACAGCATACCACAATGAAGAGCTAAAGTCACTAACCAGATACAGATTTGATAAGGTAAAAGAGCGCGCCAAGCTGAAAAGCTCCGTTGCGCGGTTAGTGAATATTCTGTTTCCGGAGCTTGAAAAGCTGGTCTCAAGTCTGCACATCGCTGTTGTATACGCACTGCTGAGCAACTATCCGGGTGCAAGCTATATCGCAAACGCTAATACTGAAGAACTCGCTGAGACTCTTTGCACCGCCTCTAAAGGTCGTTATACCAAGTCTAAAACCGCGGAAATCCAAGTAGCCGCAGGGGTCTCCATTGGCTCGAAAATGCCTGCTAAGTCTATGGAGTTGAAACACACGATTGCTCTCATCCGCGAGCTGGACAAAGAAATTTCTGAGGTAGAATCCGCAATTGACAAGATTACATCTCAGATGGATTCTCCCATCTTTACAATCCCCGGTATTGGCCGACATATGGGTGCAATGATTCTTGCTGAAGTTGGAGATTTTTCCAACTTTGCAAGCGCAGACAAGCTGCTGGCTTATGCTGGACTCTCTCCATCTACATATCAGTCAGGGCAACTGCAAAACTGTTATGCTCACATGGAAAAGCGTGGCTCCAGATATTTGCGATATGCTCTTTTCAATGCCGCCAAATATGTTTGCCTTTGGTGTCCTACATTCTCGGCCTATCTTGAAAAGAAGCGTTCTGAGGGAAAGCATTACAATGTTGCCATCTCTCATGCTGCTAAAAAGCTGGTAAGGCTTATTTTTGCTATGCAGCGTTCTGGGAAAGCCTTCTTAGCTGATTATTAAGCGTGCGATTTTATACGGAGCGAGTATCCGACAACGGATGCTCTTGTTTGCTATACCAATTTTCACCACCTTAAAATTTCTCTCGAAAATTTTGTTTTGGGGCTTGACTTTTAATAGTTAGTCTTTCCATTATGCGCAG
>ERZ779683.297-NODE-297-length-11789-cov-1.73078_pt1 | contig 11789 bp, 6 predicted proteins | sample MGYA00511477_ERZ779683 | MGnify/ENA primary metagenome ERZ779683 (study PRJEB29588, sample SAMEA2158454) | human gut metagenome | biome: human gut; feature: human-associated habitat; material: faeces | place: Denmark | collected 2008/2010 ... | reverse complement strand
ATTTCACGTCTTCCTGTTCCGGCAAGAAACAAGTGTTGAAGGCTATTTTATCCAAAGCGGCAAAAGATACTCCCTGTTTGCCCGTTCCTACCCACATGGTGTTCTGATTGTCTTTGAAAAAACAATTGATATGATTGTCGGCCAATGAAAAAGGATTCTCTGATTTCTTGTTTATCCGCACCAATTGCTTGTCTTGATTGTAACTGATATAAACTCCTTTGTCATCCGTTCCAATCCATAAATTGCCGTCCCCGTCATCCATTACGGCAGTTATCAACGCATCTGTCACTTCCTGCCTACCCACGTAATCTATCCATTGTTTTTGATTGGTATCATAACATTGCAAGCCCGAAGCATGCGAAGCGTAAAACCAAAGCCTGTCCACCGTATCTATATAAAGGTTATATTGCAAACCGGAAGAGAGGGTTCTTCGTGTTTCCGGACGGATATGTTGAAAGTTTGAATCGATGCGGGCTATTTCTCCATTCGAGAAGAGCAGATAGGCACACGAACGCCGACAAACAACCTGTTGCATTTTTTCCTTTCCAGGCAGTTGAAAGGTATGCAACTTACTCTTTGCAAAATCATAATGGAACAACGTATCCATCACGGTACACCACAGGTTGTAATCCTTATCGACAGTAAGATAGCTCACCTCTCCCGTTATTCCATATTTATTTAAGACAGGCTGTATCTTGTTCTCCAATTTATCTTGTTCCCGATCGTAGATATAATAACTGACGGGACCTTTTATCCAAATATTGCCTGCCGCATCTTCTGCGATAGATTCAATGTCATTGTTGTAAGCCCCTAATTGGGTCGTTGTGTATTTCTTGAACTGATAACCATCGTATCTGTTCAGACCGTTGAGCGTGGCAAACCACATGAAGCCATACTGGTCGCGCAGAACAGACCGTACATAATTATCCGAAATCCCGGACTTCACATCAAGATTTCTAAAGTTTAATCCGTCGTGCGCATATACAAGCCCACAGACAAAACACATCAAAATCAGGAGCAAGTTCTTTTTCATCATATCAGTATTAGGTTTAACGCTGCAAAGTTATAAAAATCAAATGGGATAATAGAGGCAAACACTATCCCAAATGAGTAAAAACACTTCCCAAATTGATAAATACACAATACGGATAGTCTGATAATCAATTGAAGAAGCCGATCTATATCTTTCCTCATACATTTGCCAGCACAAAAAGAACCGAATTTAAATTTAATGAATAACATGAAGAACACCCTTGTAACCCTATGTCTTTCCGCAGTACTCTGCGGTGCGTGTTGTACAGAAACGCAACAGCAGGCATCTCCCTTTGTACAAGTTGAAAAGGGAATGTTTGTCCGTGATGGCAAACCTTATAAATATATCGGTGCCAACTTTTGGTATGGAGGCATTCTTGCTTCCGAAGGTGAAGGAGGAAATCGTGAACGCTTGGTTCAGGAACTGGATTCCTTAAAGAGTATAGGTATAGACAATTTAAGAATACTGGTAGGCAGCGACGGTGCCCGTGGAATTACCTCGAAAGTAGAGCCTACGCTCCAGACAGCACCGGGTGTTTACAACGATACCATTCTTGCCGGGCTGGACTTTCTTCTTTCTGAAATGAAAAAAAGAGACATGCTGGCAGTTCTCTACCTGAACAATTCCTGGGAATGGAGCGGCGGGTATAGCCAATATCTGGAATGGGCCGGAAAAGGAAAACCCCCTGTCCCAAGCATAGACGGATGGCCGGCATTCATGGATTATGTTAAGGAATTTCCAAACAACAAGAAAGCAAAATCACTTTTTGCCGACTATGTAAAGGATATCATTACCCGAATCAATAGGTATACAAACATAAGTTATGTGGAAGACCCCACAATCATGTCATGGCAGATAGGCAACGAACCTCGTGCGTTCTCGGGAGAAAACAAAGAGGCTTTCGCTATCTGGATGGCTGAGGTTAGTCGTTTCATCAAGTCGCTCGACCGGAATCATCTGGTCTCAACAGGTAGCGAGGGCAAACATGGCTGTGAGGAAGACCTCGCCCTGTTCGAGCGAATCCATGCCGACAAGCACATTGACTATATGAACATTCATATCTGGCCCTACAACTGGGGATGGGCGCCGGCAGACAGTTTGTCGGAAAAGGCAGAGGCAGCGCAGTTGCAATCGAAACAATACATAGACGAGCATCTGGAAATAGCACAAAAATATGGCAAACCGTTGGTTTTGGAAGAATTCGGTTATCCAAGGGACGGGTTCCGGTTTGACAAATCAGCTACAACACAGGCACGAGATACCTACTATCAATACATATTCAGCCTGATAACCGATAGGACCGCGCAATCAGCCGGACTGACTGGATGCAACTTCTGGGCATGGGGCGGACTGGCTGCCCCCAAGCACTTATATTGGCAAAGAGGAGATGACTATACGGGCGATCCGGCGCAAGAGCAGCAAGGCCTGAATTCGGTATTTATGTCCGACAGTACCACTATAGCCATTATCCGTACTGCCAACCAACAACTGAAACAACATTCATTTTAACTATTTATACCATGAACAGAAACAGAAAAATTTGGATTGCCGGCTTCATGCTGTACCTGTGTACCGCATCCATGTTTGCACAAATCCGCGGAAATGAAATCCGCGTGGTGGTCTCGCCCGATCATTCGGACTGGACATACCGACTGAAAGAGAAATGTACTTTCACCATTCAGGTGTACAAAGCGCAGAATGTATTGCCCGATGTGAAAGTGGACTATGAACTAGGCCCTGAGTGGTATCCCACAGAAAAGAAAGATGGAGTATCACTGAAGGATGGAAAGCTGACTGTCAGCAGCAGCATGAACACTCCCGGTTTTCTTCGTTGCAAAGTGAAGGCGTACGTTGGCAACAAGACATACGACGGCATGGCAACCGCCGCATACGCTCCGGAATCCATCCGGGCACATGCCGTAAACCCAAGCGACTTTGACAACTTTTGGGAAGGCACTTTGAAAGAAGCCCGCCAGGTACCTTTGTCTTCCACCATGGAACTGCTACCGTCACGCTGCACCGAAACGGTCAATGTCTATCAGGTCAGTTTCCAAAACATCCGTCAAGGCTCGCGTACTTTCGGTATTCTCTGCATGCCTAAAGCTTCCGGCAATTATCCGGCACTGCTCCGTGTACCCGGTGCGGGAGTGCGTCCCTACTACGGCGATGTGGAAACAGCTGCCAAAGGTGCCATTACTTTGGAAATCGGTATTCATGGCATTCCGGTAACCATGCAGCAGTCTGTCTATGACGAACTGGCATACGGGGCACTTTACAATTATCAGTATCAAAATGATGACAATCGTAACTACAGTTATTACAAGCGTGTATTTGTGGGTGCCCTGCGGGCGGTCGATTTCATAACCTCTCTTCCCCAATACAACGGCAAGGCCTTGGGTGTAACCGGTTCCAGCCAGGGCGGTGCGTTGTCTATGGTTACAGCCGCATTAGACAAACGGGTTACGTTCTATGCCGCCATTCATCCTGCCATGTGCGACCATCGGGCACACTTGCAGAAGGTAGCCGGAGGCTGGCCGCATTATTTTTACTATTTCCCGACTCCTACCCCGCAACGAATCCAAACGGCAGATTACTATGACATGGTCAACTTTGCCCGCCGGATTACGGTGCCCGGCTGGTTCAGTTGGGGATACAACGACGATGTGTGCCCACCTACTTCCACATACGCCGCTTACAACAGTATCACCGCTCCCAAGGAACTTCACCCCTATCTGGAAACCGGACACTACTGGTATCAGGAACAATACGAGCAATGGAGCCAATGGCTGTGGGCGCAAATGGGATTATAAACAAGAAACATTTAATTTTATAGAAAGACACAATATGAAAAGAAATCTTCAAAAAGGCATATTAGTCACCAGTGCTTGTGCCGCATTTTTATTGGGCAATGTACAGCAGGCTTACGCCGTTGCAGCAGATGCCATCGAGATTGTACAACAAAACAAGAAGATTGCCGGTATCGTGGTTGACCAAAACGGTGAAGCGGTAATCGGTGCCAATGTAATACAGAAAGGAACAACCAACGGAACCATCACCGACATTGACGGTAAGTTCACCTTGGAAGTGCCTGCAAAAGCCGTACTGACCGTCAGCTTTATCGGATATCAATCGCAAGATGTAGCTTTAAAAGGAAATGAAACTCAACTTACGGTTACGCTCAAAGATGATACAGAGGTATTGGATGAAGTGGTAGTGGTGGGATATGGTACGATGAAGAAGAGAGATTTATCCGGTGCGGTATCCCAGATCAAGAGCGATGACCTGATGAAAGGAAATCCGACTGATTTAAGCCAAGGATTGGCCGGTAAGGTAGCCGGCGTACAGATTAATGCCGCCGATGGTGCTCCCGGTGGTGGAGTAAGCATTCAGGTACGTGGAACCAACTCGTTCTCTACCAGTTCGCAGCCTTTGTTTATTGTGGACGGAGTTCCTTTTGACGCCGGTTCCACTCCGGCCAGCGATGCCAATCAGAACAACAATAACACTTCAAACCCTTTGTCGTTCATCAATCCACACGACATTCAAAGCATTGAAGTGTTGAAGGATGCTTCCGCCACAGCCATCTATGGTTCACGTGGAGCCAATGGTGTGGTGATTATCACAACCAAACGGGGCGAAGCCGGTTATGAGCAAGTGGAATTTTCAAGTAATTTTTCTTTTTCACGCATAGCCAACAAAGTGAAGGTGCTTGATGCTGCGACTTACGCCAGCTATATAAACGAACAAGACCTGAACAGCTACCAATACGATGGCAAGCCTTATGCCCAACTGTCTTATCCCGGAATGTGGAGCTATCCTTCATTGCCCAACGGAACACTGGATTATGAAAACGGCAAATACCTGCCTTCTCCTAAAGATTACCGTAATCCGGGTTATTATACCGATGAATACGGCAACCAGACTTGGGTGGGAGGAGCCGACTGGCAAGACCTGATTTATCAGAACGGCTTTTCGCAAGAATACAACTTGAGTGTAAGCGGCGGTTCGGAAAAAGGATGGCATGCCTTCTCCGGTAACTTCCTGAATCAGGATGGTATTATCAAAGAGTCCGGTTTTACCCGTTATGCACTGCGTGCCAACATCGGTCGCAAAATGTACAAATGGCTGGAAATGGGAATGAACATGAACTTTACCCACACTGAAACCGATTTCAGCAAAACAAACTCCAATGACTATGGTGTGATTCGTTCGTCATTGATTTTCCCGCCCAATTACGACCCGACACACATGGACCAGACAACCAATGACGAATTGAGCTGGCTGGCATCCAATCCATACGCTTACATCAATGATACAAAGGATCACCTGAAGGCCATCAATGTATTCACGTCATCGTATGCAGAAGTCAAGTTGTTCCCTTTCTTGAAATTCCGTCAGAATTTAGGTATCAGTTATACCAACCACAATCGCGGTACTTACTTCGGTCAGCAAACCCAAGAAGGATCGGGACAGAACGGCATCAACGGTAAAGCAGGACAATCGGACAATTGGTACATGGGAATCACGACCGAATCTTTGTTCACTTTTGACAAGACTTTCGGAGTGCATGGCATCAATGCCGTAGTAGGTTTCACGGCAGAAAAGACCAATTGGGGCAGCAAGTCAATGAGCGCCACCGGATTTCCCAATGACTTGACACAAGACTATGACATGAGCCTCGGTACCAAGCCCGGCAAGCTGCAAAGCGACCGTGGCGATGCGGCATTGGCTTCTTTCCTCGGCCGTATCAATTACACCTTGCTGGACAAGTATATCTTTACCGCCTCCTACCGTACCGACGGTTCCAGTAAGTTTACTGATGCCAACAAATGGGCCGGTTTCCTTTCGGGTGCCTTTGCATGGCGCATGAGTGAGGAGAAGTTTATCAAGGACTTGAACATCTTCAGCAATTTAAAGTTCCGTGCCAGCTATGGTGAAACGGGTAATCAAGGTATCGGCAGCTATCGTACCCTGCCTATGCTGAGTGTTGCTAATTATCCGTTTGCCGGTGGCATCAACAGCGGTTTTGCCCAAGTAGACTGGCGTGGACCGGTAGCCGATGACTTGCGTTGGGAAACGACTGCACAATACAATGTAGGCCTCGATATGGGTTTCCTGAATGGACGCATCAATCTGACGGTGGATTATTACCACAAGAAAACCCGCGACCTGTTGCAAGAAGTGAAGATCCCTTTGAGTACAGGTTTTGCCAACATGATGGTAAACAGTGGCTATGTAACCAATGAAGGTCTGGAAATCTCAGGTAAATTCTACCTGTTGCAAAACACACCGTTGAAGTGGAACATTGATGCCAACATCTCTTTCAACAAGAACCAGATCGGCGGTCTGGAAGCCGACCAGTTCGCTACCCGCTTGTGGTATAAGGCCGACGAGGTGTTCTTGCAACGCAACGGTTGCCCCATCGGTACCATATTTGGCTATGTAGAAGATGGCTTTTATGACAATCTGGCTGAAGTGATGGCCGACCCCGATCCCGCCGTTCGCGCCAAAGGACAGAAAATGATAGGCGAAATAAAGTATCGCAATTTCGATGATAATCCTGCCATCACCAATGCCGACCGTGTTATCATCGGCGACACGAATCCGGACTTTGTATATGGCATCACCAATAACTTTTCTTGGAAGAACTTCACATTGAGTTTCTTCTTCCAGGGCAGCCAGGGCAACGACATTTTCAACGGTAACTTGATGGATGTGAAAATGGGTAATGTAGCCAACATTCCGCAAGCCGCTTACGACACCCGTTGGACTCCTGAAACAACCGCAATCGCCCAATGGCCGAAAGCCGTATCAAGCTACGAACGTAATATGCTTATCAGCGACCGGTATGTGGAAGACGGCTCTTACCTGAAGTTGAAGAACTTGAACATTGGCTATAACTGGGCCAATCCTTTCAAGGGTATCAAGAACTTGAACTTTTATGCCAGTGCCACCAACCTGTTTACCATTACGGACTATAGCTGGTTCGACCCCGAAGTAAACGCCTTCGGTTCCGATGCTTCCCGTCGTGGAGTGGATATCTATTCTTATCCGAGCAGCCGGACTTATTCCATCGGAATGAAGGTCACTTTTTGATTGTGAGATATCAATAGCAAACAATAACTTAAAAGAAAAAGAACAATGAAATTCAACCATATATTTCTCAGTGTCGCTCTTTCTGCTGCCTTAATGGGTAGCTTCACATCTTGCGATGATTTTTTGGCCGAAGATCCGTACGCTTTCGTAGGTCCCGACCAAGTAGGTAATGACAATGTTGCCGTGAATCTTTGGGTGACAGGCGTATATAGTAAATGGGCCAATGACATGTTCCGTTGGCAGAACTTCCCCCGTGTCCTCGAAATGGACTGTGATTATACAAGCGGTCCCGATTGGGCATTCAGTAATCTGGGAGCCGGCAACTTTCAAGGAGACGAAGTGGCCGATGCCGTTTGGAAAGGTTGCTACAGCTTAATCAACCGGGCCAATGTAGCTTTAAACTATGTGAACCAAATTACGGGAGCGGATGAAAAGGTCAAAGCCAACGCCATCGGGGAACTGAAGTTCAACAAGGCTTTTGCCTACTTCATGCTCACCAAGGCATACGGCGATATTCCGATGTTCAATGTGGCTATCAGCGAAGGTGCTTCTTATGAACAGCCCCGCCGCCCTATTGCAGAGGTATATGCCGAAATCATCCGCTTGCTTGAAGAAGCCATTCCTGTGATGTACAAGAATACAGATGTCGATTTCCAGGAAGGGCATGTAGCACAGGGTGCCGCAGCCGGTCTCTTGGCCAAAGTGTATGTCACGATGGCTTCCGATTCCATGACTGCCGGCGAAGAAATGATAGTAAAGACCGGTGCCAGCTATGAGTTCAATAACGGTGAGAAAGTGCTGGTTCTCCCCACGAGCAAGACTTTCAGAAAGACGCAAGTCGCCGGATATGAAAGTTTCGACACCAAAGACTGTTACACCAAAGCCGCACAATATGCCAAGGACGTGATGGGTGGAAAGTACGGCAGCTATGACTTGCTTCCTTATGATGAACTGTGGAAACGCAGCAACTATAACAAGGCAGAGCACATGTTCATGCTGCAAACCTTGAACAACGACGAAGAGTATGGCAATACCATTCACCGTTGGTTTAGTGGAACGGAAAATGCCCAAGGTCTGATTCAGCAAGGCCAATGGATTGGCAACCGTTATCATTGGTACACGCTGTTCGACAGCAAGGATTATCGTATCACCAAAGGTGTGAAACACCGTTTTCGCTATTCTTATCAAGCCAGCGACAATTACGGTTTCTATTATCCCAATACGCCTGAATACAAACTCATGGCAACCGGTTATGATGAAAACGGAAACAAGGTGGCAGATCCTGTGGCTCCCTACAACGACGGTGTGCAATACACCTTCAATGTAAGCAGCTCCACATTGGCCTACAGCACCAAGTATTCCGATGTAACCGACCCCACCGTAGAGCGTTCGGATGCCTACTGGCCGTTCCTGCGCTATGCCGATATCGTGCTGATTTATGCTGAGGCTATGTGTGAGTTGGGCAGCGGTGTTGATAGCGAAGCCATCAAAGCCCTGAATGCCATCCGCACCCGTTCAAATGCCAATCCGGCTGTCACTTCGGGCAATGGTGCCATTGATTCGAAAGTCGCTTTACGTTCGGCTATCTTTGAAGAACGTGCCAAGGAACTGGCATTGGAAGGCGACCGTCGCTGGGACTTGATTCGCTGGGGACTGTATCTGGATGTCATGAACTCCATTGGCGGAACCAACGAAGACGGTACGAAAACCAACTACGATGAAGCATCGGTGAACAAACACCGTGAAGCCAAGCACTTGCTTTTCCCCATCCCGTCGGCCGAGATTTCGACCAACGATGCCATTGACAGCAACAACCCGGGCTGGAGCTAAACACATAGAAAAAGAATTGTCGTACAATCAAAAAATAAACAGAATATGAAAAAGCTGAATATAGCTGTCTGCGGGCTGATGTTTGCCGCTGCCACAGCAACGCTGGTTTCCTGCCAGGATATAGTGACTTATAATGATGGATATGATGACGGAATGACTTCAAACGGTGCTCCATCCATCTCCGCCATTTATCGTGCCGACGATACGGAAATGACTGCTCCACTCACCGGAGCAGCCTTTGAAGACATGATCAAGCTGACCGGCGAGAATCTGAGCCACGCAAGAAAGGTGATGCTGAATGATGTAGAGATAGCACTGAGCGAAGTCTATGCCACCGCTCATGCCGTCTATTTTCCGATACCCCGCACCATCCCCGGTGAAGTGAACAACAAGCTTTACTATGAAACGGAATTGGGAAACACCTCGGTAGACTTTACGGTCCAGATTCCCGAAGTCAGTATCTCGGGATTGTATAATGAGTTTGCCCTGCCGGGAAGCTCCATCAAAGTAAACGGTGCTTATTTCGACCTCTATGGATTCGGGGGCACGGAATCCTCCACCATCACGATGAACGGAGTGGCCTTGGAAGTAGATTCATTGACCGAACAATATATGTCCATTGTCGTACCCGAAAATACTTCGGATAACTCTACGATCGTTTTCTCTTGGGAAAGTGCAAGCGGAACAAAGACAGTCAGTGTTCCTTATCGCAATACAACCGGTATTCTTTGGAATCTGGACACTCCTGACGCCTACGGCTTTTGGGCGGGAACCGAACTGATTACTACCGGAAACGGATCCAACGAGCCCGCTCCTTTGAACGGTTCTTATTTCCGCGTCAAAGGATCGTATGCCGCATGGAGTTGGAACAGCCTGTTGTGCGGAGGATGTGACATCCCGGCCGAAGCCGCTGCCAATCCTTCGGACTATTGGTTCAAGTTCGAAGTAAACTCCGCCAACGGCAATCCGTTCTACGATTCCGCTTCTGTCGGTTATCTCATTCAGCTGAACGGAGGGCAATATGCTTGGAATCCCTCTGCTAACGGAAGTTTTAATACTTATGGCAACTGGTGTACCGTTCGGCTGGAGCTGTCGGAAGTGGCTACCAATGGAATCAATGCCGGATGGAACAATCTCTTCTGGATTATGCAGCCCAACTCGGACTGGAACACAGATCATAGTTTTGCCAATATCCGAATCGAGAAAAAACAATAAGCCATGATGAAAGATATAAGAATGATGATAACAATCGTGGTGCTGGCAGGCGGAATGCTTGCCTGCACCAGCCCAAACACGTCCTCGGGGCGTACTCCCGAAGCGGAGCAGATGCTTACGGAACTGAAAGAAGTCTCTCGGCAGAACCATTTCCTGTTTGGTCATCACGACGACCCTGTATATGGCATCGGGTGGGATGGAGACGAGAACCGCAGCGATGTGAAAAGCGTATGCGGAGATTACCCCGCCATGATGTCCTTCGACTTGGGACGCATTGAACTGGGCGGCGACAAGAACCTGGACAATGTTCCCATAGAACGCCTTCGCCGCGAAATCATCGCACAGTATGAACGCGGCGGCATGGTGTCGCTCAGTTGGCATACGGACAATCCTGTTACAGGGAAAGACGCTTGGGATGTAAGCGACTCTACCGTTGTGGCCTCGGTGCTGCCGGGAGGAGCGCAACATGATAAGTTCATGGGCTGGATGGGCACAATAGCCGATTTTATGAACTCGCTCACCACAAGCGACGGACGGAAAGTGCCCGTTCTGTTCCGCCCGTGGCACGAACATACGGGAAGCTGGTTCTGGTGGGGACAGGCCCTGTGCAGCGCCACCGAATACAAAGCCTTGTGGCGCATGACTTATGAATTCATGCAGCAGAAAGGTGTGAAGCATTTGCTTTATGCCTATTCGCCGGGAACGGAACCGAACAATACCGCCGAATATCTGGAACGCTATCCCGGAGACGACATCATCGACCTGATAGGCTTCGACACGTACCAGTTCGACCGCCGGGAATATCTGAACAATATGGAAAAGGCGCTGACCATACTGACGGAAGTAGGACAATCGCACGATAAGCCGACCGCCGTTACCGAAACGGGATACGAAGCCGTGCCCGACTCTACCTGGTGGACGGAAACGCTGATGCCGGTCATTAGCAAGTATCCCATAAGCTACGTATTGGTGTGGCGCAACGCACGCGAACGCCCCAACCATTACTATGCCCCTTACCCCGGACAAGCTTCGGCCAATGACTTCGTGAAGTTCCATGCCGACCCGCGCACGCTGTTCGTCCGTGATATGAAAACAAAGAAATAACACCCCTTTAAATAAACGAGAAGATATGAATTTCGAAGATAAAGTAAAACAATTGTTCGATGAGCATGAAGTGTTGCTCTCACGTCGTAATGAACCGCAGGAAAAAGAAAACGGCATTATCACCCGTTATAAGCATCCGATACTGACCGCCGCACACACGCCCGTGTTTTGGCGTTATGATTTGGACGAGAAGACCAACCCCTACCTGATGGAACGCATCGGAATGAATGCTACCCTGAATTCGGGAGCCATCAAGTGGAACGGAAAGTATGTATTGGTGGTGCGCGTGGAGGGAGCCGACCGCAAGTCTTTCTTTGCCGTGGCCGAAAGCCCCAACGGCATTGACAACTTCCGCTTCTGGGACTATCCCGTCACGATGCCCGAAGATGTGATTCCCGCCACCAACATTTACGACATGCGTCTCACGGCGCACGAAGACGGCTGGATATACGGCATTTTCTGTGCCGAACGCCACGACCCCTCCGCTCCGGCAGGCGATTTGTCATCGGCT
>ERZ779683.282-NODE-282-length-12287-cov-2.23373_pt1 | contig 12287 bp, 13 predicted proteins | sample MGYA00511477_ERZ779683 | MGnify/ENA primary metagenome ERZ779683 (study PRJEB29588, sample SAMEA2158454) | human gut metagenome | biome: human gut; feature: human-associated habitat; material: faeces | place: Denmark | collected 2008/2010 ... | reverse complement strand
GATGATGGCATCGTCCTTAATCCGTACGTGGTGATGGTTCTCATAACGTTCCTTCAGACCACGCAGAATGGAGATGGTGCTCAGTGTATCCGGTTCGTTCACCATGACAATCTGGAAGCGGCGCTCCAACGCTTTGTCCTTTTCGAAATACTTCTGATATTCATCGAGGGTAGTGGCCCCGATGCTCCTCAGTTCACCGCGTGCCAAGGCGGGTTTCAAGATGTTGGCGGCATCCATGGCGCCTTCGCCCTTGCCGGCACCCACCAGGGTATGAATTTCATCAATGAAGAGGATGATGTCTCCTTCCGACTTCTTCACTTCGTTGATAACGGCCTTCAGGCGTTCTTCAAATTCGCCTTTGTATTTGGCGCCCGCCACCAGTGCACCCATATCCAGGGAGTAGACTTGTTTGTTCTTCAAGTTCTCGGGGACGTCTCCACGCAAGATACGGTGGGCAAGTCCCTCTACGATAGCTGTTTTACCGGTACCCGGTTCACCGATAAGAATCGGGTTGTTCTTGGTACGCCGACTCAGAATCTGCAGGACACGCCGTATCTCTTCGTCACGGCCGATGACGGGATCCAGTTTGCCGCTGCGGGCTGCTTCGTTCAGATTGATGGCATACTTTTCCAATGACTGGTAAGTGTCTTCACTGGATTGTGAAGTTACTTTTTCTCCTTTTCGCAGTTCGTTGATGGCTTCCCGCAGTTCGCGTTCCGTCATCCCGGCATCTTTCAGAATGGTGGATGCAGTGCTTTTCACATTCAGCAAAGCCAGCAGTACCGGTTCCAGGGAGACGAATTCATCACCCATTTCCTTGGAATATTGGGTGGCCTTCTGGAACACTTCGTTCGTTTCACGGCTCAGGTATGGCTCTCCGCCGGATACCTTGGGCAGAGAATCAATTTGCTTGTCCAGTACAAGTGCTATCTGCTGACCGTTCATGCCCAGCTTCTGGAAGATGAAGTTGGTGACATTTTCACCCACTTTCATCACGCTTTGAAGCACATGCACGGGCTCGATGGCTTGCTGTCCACGGCTTTGTACCAGGTTCACAGCCTCCTGCACCGCTTCTTGCGCTTTAATGGTAAAGTTGTTAAAGTTCATATTTTGTTCTCCTTTCTATTTTATCAGTTTCATAACACTTGGGAAGGCGCAAAAGATTTGCCATTGGCACATTTCGGACAAATTGTCTGCATATAAATCTTGTGAAATGACAAATTGTCTGTAAATCAGTCGCTTTGTTCCTTTCTACTTCTTTAGATAAGAAGTTGGAGCAAAGTTCCTTTTCGTATTAAACTCTATTGGTTAAAGAGAAGGACAAATAAGGATGTCATGCATGAGATGTGCATCTCATACATGACGAGGTGTACATCTCATGTAGTACGAGATGCACATCTTATGTAGTGAGGGCCTATATGTTTTAGTAGCTAAGTCTTCGTGTTCCAGCTCCAAGGTTTCCGTGTTGCGGGGGAAGGATATTCTCTTTCCGCTTCGGAGATATAGATTAATTGCTTGGGATGATACAAGTTATTGATAAATTTGTCGTACTTTTACTGCTTCAAAGTTTTGTGCTTTCTGTGTGGTAGGTTTTCGGAGCTCCGCTTGCAGAGGAGCATTATGTATAATTATGTATTAAGATAGGAGATAATGGAGGATAAGATAAAGTTTCCGGCAAATGTGATATTGATAGATGTTGCATTTCTGAATGAAGTGGTATATGGTGCAAAGAACTTTTTGGAAGGTAAGTTGGGACGGAAGCTACCCGATATTGACCTGCCGGCATGGTTGAGCTATCTGGCATTGGATGCCGGCTTGAGAGAACAAGAAAATGAGGTGGAAGTGTTGCTGGTGCATACTCCTGCAGCGGACGTGCTGAAGTGTTGTGAACCATCCGATGTGAATAAACTGAATCACCAGGCATGCCGTACGCCGCTGGGCGAATTTGCATTTTCTTCCGTCACCTCTTCCGGTTTAGTCTCTACCGAAGAGTTGTTTCTTGACCTAATGAACCTGGCGCTTGATTCTGCGGATGTGAAGTGTTTGATGCTGTTGCCTTTCCATCAGGTATATGGTAATGGAGTGGAGGAGAAGCTGGCGGGTTTCTTCAAAGACAAGAATGAGGAAGAACGGGGCAAAGCTGTGTACTTCATTACGGAGGAACCTCTGAGCCCGGTGTATTGCCGCCTGGAGCCGGTGTTTTATTCTTTGGCGCATGCTTTCGGCATCAAGTCTGACGAGTTATAAGATATAAGAAGTATATGAGTGATTTCCGTTTAAAAGTGTTTCAGTCTGTTGCCAAGAACTTGAGTTTTACAAAGGCTTCGCAAGAGTTGTTTGTAAGTCAGCCGGCTATAACTAAGCATATCCAGGAGCTGGAGGCCACTTATCAGACGAGGCTTTTCGACCGGCAGGGAAGTAAAATCAGTTTGACCGAGTCAGGCCGGCTGCTTTTGGAGCATTGCGAACGGATATTGGAGGACTATAAACGGCTGGAATATGAAATGCACTTGTTACATAACGAATATATTGGCGAACTCAAGTTGGGAGCCAGCACTACCATTGCGCAGTATGTGCTTCCTACGTTGCTGGGCAGTTTTATCGGCAAGTTTCCGCAGGTCAACTTGTCCTTGCTCAATGGAAACTCCCGGGAAATAGAAGCCGCTTTGCAGGAACACCGCATTGACTTGGGATTGGTGGAAGGGGTTTTCCGCCTTCCCAATCTGAAGTACACTACTTTTCTTGAGGATGAACTGGTAGCGGTAGTCCATTCCAAAAGCCGTTTACAATTGCCCGAAGAGATTACTCCCCAGGATTTGCCCGCTATTCCTTTAGTGCTTCGTGAGCGTGGTTCTGGTACGCTGGACGTGATAGAACGCTCACTCCAGAAGCACGGCGTCAAGCTTTCCTCACTCCATGTACTGATGTACCTGGGTAGTACCGAAAGCATCAAGCTCTTTCTTGAAAACTCCGATTGCATGGGAATCGTGTCTATCCGTTCCATCTGCAAGGAACTGGCGGCAGGCACTTTCCGCGTGGTCGAGATAAAGGATATGCCCATGCTTCGCGACTTCTGCTTTGTCCAATTGCAAGGGCAGGAAGGAGGATTGTCACAAGCCTTTATGAACTATATGTTTATGTCCCGATAACAATAAGTTATAGTCTATAAGTAGAAACGATTGGCGGGTGTACTAAAATAGAACTACCTTTGCACCCGGAAAATTAAGGAATAAACATTAGTAATAATAGTAAAATAAACAGTATGGCTTCAAATCGAGTTTTGGCTAAAAGCATTAATATGCCTTTTCTTCAAAGTAATAATAAATTTATTTATGTATCTCTTCTGGTTGTCCTCTCCTTCTTTCTGCTGCTGGATTATGTGCCCGGTATGCATGCCTATTCGGCGTGGGTCACTCCGCCGTTGGCGTTGTTCTTGGGGTTGGCCTTTGCGTTGCTGTGTGGGCAGGCACATCCGAAGTTCAATAAGAAGACTTCAAAGTATCTATTGCAATACTCTGTTGTAGGGTTAGGATTTGGAATGAATCTGCAGGCTTCCCTGGCTTCGGGCAAGGAGGGAATGGAGTTCACGATTATTTCTGTAGTAGGGACATTGCTCATAGGCTGGCTCATAGGACGTAAGTTCCTGAAAGTGGACCGTGACACTTCTTATCTTATCAGCTCCGGTACGGCTATCTGCGGAGGCAGTGCCATTGCGGCTGTGGGTCCGGTATTGAAGGCAAAGGATAGCGAGATGTCTGTGGCATTGGGCACCATCTTTATATTGAATGCCATTGCATTGTTTGTTTTTCCGATGATAGGCCACGCTTTGAACATGAGCCAGCATGAGTTCGGCACATGGGCGGCCATTGCCATACATGATACGAGTTCGGTAGTGGGAGCAGGTGCCGCATATGGCGAGGAGGCCCTGAAGGTGGCAACGACTATAAAGCTGACACGTGCCTTATGGATTATTCCTTTGGCTTTGGTAACTTCGTTCATCTTTAAGAGCAAGGGACAGAAAATCAGTATTCCCTGGTTCATCTTCTTCTTTGTGCTGGCTATGATTTTCAATACTTATGTGCTGGGCACTACCGAAATGGGTGCCATGATTGGGGAGGGAATCAATTCTTTTGCCCGCAAGACGCTGACTATCACTCTGTTCTTTATCGGTGCCTCTCTGTCACGTGATGTACTGAAGGCAGTAGGCATCAAGCCCTTGATACAAGGCACCTTGTTGTGGATAGTGATTAGTGTGAGCACATTGGCGTATATCTACTTGTTCTGATTGCATCAGTCCGGCAGTTCTTGAAGTATAACTTCCGGTTGAAGAAGACGGTAGGATTTTTGTAATGTATTTCTTTCCTCATTGGATATATAGACGAATACACATCTCGGGATGACCGGGGTGTGTATTTCTTTTAATATCCTTCCCCATTGACGCCGGACCGGAGCAAGTGGAAGCCAGGTTATGATACCTTTTGCTTCCAGCATTGCTTTTGTCCTCGGTTCGGCGTGCTGACCGGTTAATACAATGTTCCAGAAATGTGGTTCTTTCAGCTGTTTTTTTATATCTTGAGAAGTCATAGTTAGTTTACTTTTTTGATGATAAAGTCGAAAGAGGTGAAGAATTGAGGGTGCTTACCGATAGATATGGGAAGGATAATAGTAATGGAGGAATTCCTTCCTTTCCGAATCTCTTTCTTGTTGTATATTCGAGAGTTTGCTTTATTTGCCGTATAAGTTGTCACGCCAATCTTTTGGCTTGTTTCTGCCTGGCTTTTTATTATTGCAAAGGGAGTTTCCGCTTCTGCCAGTATGGGGTATTTGACTTCTGAGGTTCTTCCGTCCACAATGAATTGCATATTTTCCCAGTTTATTCGGATATCTTCTGAAGAGTTGTTGCGAATTATAATTTCCCATTGGGAGTCGTTTGGAATAAACTTATAAGTAACCCCATCTTTTGTATACTCTAATTTCCCTTTTTGGTTCTCCAGCCATTTAAAGGATACTTGGCATCCCGCATCAACGTATTGTGCAGATAAAGTGGTTGGAAATAGGAGAAACAGCAAAATGACAAGCTTATTTTTCTTCTTATATTTCCGGTAGTCATTGTATATCCATAGCATAATAAAAATAATGCCGATAGGGATGGCTATGAGAATACATGTCAGTAAATTCATGATAGCAGATATTATTTGTTTGTTTATATGAATATGCTGCAAAAGTATCATAAAATATTTGATAAAACAAACGAATTATGAATAAAAAGAACGATACATACAGACAAATTGGTATTGGTGTTCCTTATAATATGAATGATTAATTTGTACCTTCATATAAATGGAAAAAAGTAATATATACATCGGAGAGATAATCAAGAACGTGATGCTTGAACAGCAAGTTACCAAGGCGGAACTTGCACGAAGACTGAAAGTTAAGCCTCAAAGTGTAGACTATATGCTTACGAGAAAAAGTATTGATACGGATACGTTGTATAATGTTTCATGTGCCTTGAACTACGATTTTGCTTTGTTGTATTCCATTCATAAGGGACAGATAAATTGTGATGCGTTAGAGCAGGAGTATAGGCTCTCCACGGCGAAAGTGTTGGTGGAGCTTGAGCTGAAGCCTGAAGACATTGCAAAATTGAATCTCAAAAAGCGGATTGCTGATGTCTTGAAATAAACGCACTCTTGGACTGGTGCTATTGGTGTTTTCATTTTTTCCCATTTTTTCTTCCTGGTCGTGTAACAAAATCCTTTCCTCCTACGTCTGAAGGGTATAAACAGAAATCTACTATTGATAAATAGCCCATGGACGCTGAAAGTTTTAAAAAAGAGTTTCTGCCATATCATCGCAAGCTGTACTGCATAGCTTATAGGCTGTTGGAGAATGCTGCCGACGCTGAAGATTTGGTGCAGGAAGCTTATCTGAAGTTGTGGGACAAGCGGGAAGGACTGGCCATTATCAGTAATCCGGAAGCATTCAGCGTTACTCTGGTGAAAAATATGTGCTTTGATTTGCTTCGTTCGGGAAAGTATACTTTGAGCAGACAGAGCGTGGAGTTGGCCGAAGTGCATAATGTGTCTCAAGCAGATAACTTTGAAGTGCGGGATGAAGCGCAGCAGGTAAGGCACATCATTGCCCGTCTGCCGGTGCAACAGCAGAAAATAGTAACGTTGCGTGATGTCAAGGGATGTTCTTATGAAGAGATAGAGCAGGTCACGGGATTGAATGCTACCAATGTCCGTGTACTGTTGTCCCGGGCAAGAAAAAAGATACGTGAGGAATTTAATAAATGGAGTAACTATGAAAGTCGAGGAAATTGAAAGGCTGCTCGCCGAATTTTATGAAGGGAATACCAACGAGCAGGAAGAAGAGTTGTTGAAGGAAGCTTTCAGAACCGAAGAAGTGCCCGAGCACTTGCAGAAGGACAAGAAACTCTTTCTCAGCTTTTTTCCCGGGGAAGTGGTGGATAATGTTCCCGCCGGATTGGAGGATAAACTGAGCCGGATGATTGATGAAAAGGCTGAAGAGGAACAACGTTTTTTCCACCGGAACAAGGCCAAACGTAATTGGCGCTGGATAGGAGGTATTGCTGCCACCATTCTGGTTCTTGTAGGTGTAGGTTATGGCATTACGAACATGGGAGAGGATATGCGTCCTCCTACACCTCAGGACACTTTCTCTGATCCGGAAGCTGCTTATAAGGCATTGCAGGCCACTTTAATCGAGGTGTCTGCGAATCTGAACAAGGGAATTGAACAGATAGAGGAAACGCGGATAGACGTAACGAAGGTGAACCAGGAAGTAAGAAAAGAAATTCAACAATAATCTGATATGAAAACAATGAAAATGATTTTGGCAGGTGTACTGCTGATGTTGCCTTTGCTTTGCCAGGCACAGAAGAACCTATTCAACAAGTATGGAGATATGAAAGGCGTGTCGTCCGTCTACATATCCAAGGCAATGATAGAAACGAATCCCAACTTGTTTACTAAAGATGTTTATATTGGGAAAGTGTCCGGACAGTTGAACTCTGTGCAGGTACTTTCTACAATGGATAATAATGTAAAGAAAGAAATGCGTAAGGATCTTCGTTCTTTGGTGCAGTCTTCCAGATATGAATTGCTGATGAAGCAGAAGGGAACAGTCTCCAGTTCTGAATTCTACATGAGCCGTAAAGGGGAAAAGGTGAAGGAGCTGATTATGATTGTAGATGGTGCAGCCACTCTGAAATTTGTTTATTTGGAAGGTGATATGACTTTGAAGGATATACAGAATATCATGATGTATCAGAATACCAGCTGGAATGGTAACAATGTGAATATACAGCTTCCGGATATAAACTGGGCTGAGATAGAGAAGCTGAAGAACCGCGATTGGCTTGGAGAATTGAAGCATTCGCAAGAACTGGCATTGAAAGGGCTGGAAAATGTAGCTAAACTGAAAGACAACAAGTATCTGAAAGAACAAATGGATACCGATACATGGAAACGTTTTGAAAAAAGCATGGAGACTTTGGAAGAACGTTTGGAAAAGATGGAATAGGAAGCGGTAACCTTTTAGGGAAACTTGCCAATAGAATGTTTTGTTTTTCTATTGGCAAGTTTTTTTGTTATTTGTCTTTTCTCAATTCTGCAAAGATAAGCCCTTCAAGCTCTTCTGCCAGTTCCGGATTGTCAAGGATGACCTGCTTGGCGGCGTCGCGTCCCTGGGCAATTTTCGTCTCGTTATAGCTGAACCATGAACCGCTTTTCTTGATGATGCCAAGCTCTGCACCCAAGTCAATGATTTCGCCTGCACGGGAGATGCCTTCACCGAACATGATGTCGAATTCCGCTCTACGGAAAGGAGGAGCTACCTTGTTCTTCACAACTTTCACTTTGGTCTGCTTGCCGATTACTTCATCGCCGTTCTTGATGGCTTGGCTTCCACGGATGTCAAGACGTACGGAGGCATAGAACTTCAGTGCATTACCGCCGGTAGTTGTTTCGGGATTGCCGAACATGACACCGATTTTTTCGCGCAACTGGTTGATGAAGATACAAGTGGTGCGTGTTTTGCTGACAGCTGCCGTCAGTTTACGCAAGGCTTGTGACATGAGCCGGGCTTGCAGACCTACTTTGTTGTCACCCATATCGCCTTCAATTTCAGCTTTCGGGGTTAAGGCAGCCACAGAGTCCACTACAATGATGTCAATAGCGGAGGAACGGATCAGTTGCTCTGCGATTTCCAGTGCTTGTTCGCCATTGTCCGGCTGTGATATCAGCAGATTGTCCACATCCACACCCAGTTTTGCTGCATAGAAGCGGTCGAAAGCATGTTCTGCATCAATGAATGCGGCAATGCCTCCTGCCTTTTGCGCTTCAGCGATGGCATGAATGGCAAGGGTTGTCTTACCGGAAGATTCCGGGCCGTAAATCTCGATGATACGTCCGCGGGGATATCCTCCCACGCCAAGAGCCACATTGAGGCCGATGGAACCTGTGGGAATAACTTCTACTTGTTCGACGCTTTCGTCGCCCATTTTCATGATAGAGCCTTTACCAAAGCTCTTTTCTATCTTGTCCATGGCAGCCTGCAAGGCTTTCAGTTTTTCGCCCGATGCCAGATTGCTGCCATTTTCAAAATTCAGTTCGTCTTTTTTTGCCACGTTGTTAATGTTTAATGATTATAAAATTTGTGCCGCATGGTCTTTGGTCTTCACTTCTTTCGGAGTGATGATGCGCTCTACAATACCTTCTTCATTAATGATGAAAGTTGTGCGGAACGTTCCCATATATTTGCGGCCATACATGCTTTTTTCGCCCCATACTCCGAATTGTTCTACCAGCTTCTTGTCGGTGTCTGCAATCAGGGTAAAAGGCAGATTGTTTTTCTCAATAAATTTCTGGTGTGACTTTTCGCTGTCCACACTGACGCCGATGACTTCATAACCGGCTTTGCGCAGGTCGGCATAATTATCCCGCAGGTTGCAGGCTTGTGCCGTGCAGCCGGATGTCATGTCTTTGGGGTAGAAGTAAAGTACAATCTTCTTTCCCTTATAGTCGCTCAAGCGGATTTCTACACCTTTTTCGTTGATACCCAATACTTCGGGTGCTTTATCTCCTATATTCACTTTGTTAATGTTTAATGATTAGTGGATAATGATTAATGTTTAATCATTAATTTCAAACTTCCAAGTCTCCGTCGATAATCTCATGCCAAGGCAGGCCTTGTTTGTTGAGCTGTTCCATGAACGGGTCCGGATTGAATTCTTCAACATTCCATACACCCGGTTTTTTCCACAATCCCTTGAGGAACATCATGGCACCAATCATGGCGGGCACACCGGTGGTATAGCTTACGCCCTGCATACCGGTTTCCTTGTAGGCCTCCTGGTGGCTACAGTTGTTATATACATAGTAGGTACGCTCTTTGCCATCCTTTAGTCCGCGGATGCGGCAACCGATGGATGTTTCGCCTTCGTAGTTTTCGCCCAGGTCTTGCGGGTTGGGGAGTACGGCTTTCAGGAATTGCAGCGGAACGATCTTTTGTCCGTTATATTCCACTTCGTCTATGCGTGCCATGCCGATGTTCTGGATAACGCGCAGGTGGGTTAGATACTCTTGTCCAAACGTCATCCAGAAGCGTGCACGCTTGATGGTGGGGAAATTCTTCACCAGAGACTCCAGTTCTTCGTGATAAAGCAGGTAGGAGTCGCGTGGACCGATGTTCGGATAAGTCAGGTCTTTGTGGATTTCCAGCGGCTTGGTTGTCACCCATTCTCCGTTTTCATAATAGCGGCCGTTCTGTGTAATCTCACGGATATTGATTTCCGGATTGAAGTTGGTGGCGAATGCTTTATGATGATTTCCGGCATTGCAGTCCACGATGTCCAGATATTGTATTTCGTCAAAATGATGTTTGGCGGCGTATGCAGTATAGATGCCGCTCACTCCCGGGTCGAAACCGCAACCGAGGATGGCGGTCAGTCCGGCATCTTCGAAGCGTTTCTTATAGGCCCATTGCCAACTGTATTCAAAGTGGGCAACATCTTTCGGCTCATAATTGGCGGTATCCAGATAGTTGACTCCACTTTGCAGACAAGCCTCCATGATGGTGAGGTCTTGGTAGGGGAGGGCTACGTTGATGACGATTTCGGGTTTGAAACTATTGAAGAGTGCTACCAGTTCGTCCACGCTGTCGGCATCTACCTGGGCGGTTTTGATGTTCGGGTTACCGATTGCCTTGACAACAGCGTCACATTTGGACTTGGTGCGGCTGGCTATCATGATTTCTGTAAACACATCAGGATTTTGAGCCACTTTGTGCGCAACAACGGTACCTACACCGCCTGCACCGATAATAAGAACTTTACCCATTTCTTTGTACTATATTATTATATTAGGTTTATAAAAAATACGGAGAGCAAATATAAGGGTTAATTCTTAGATAAACATTAAAATCCTGCTAAATACTTTGAGGTAAATGCTTCAAATATTAAACAAATTACTTGCATTTGGGTTATTTTCTATATATTTGCCCCTTGAATAAATTAACTTAAACAACGAATAACAATGAAAAAAGTATTTGTTTCCCTATGCATGGCAAGCGTGTTGATGGGCTTGTCTTCTTGTGCATCAACCAAAAATGCTGCAACTCTTTCTTCCATCAGCGGTGAGTGGAATATTATTGAAGTGAATGGTACTGCCGTAGTCCCTGCTCCGGGTCAGGAATTTCCCTATATCGGTTTTGACACAAAGACTGGAAAAGTATTTGGTAACAGTGGTTGCAACCGTATGATGGGTTCGTTTGACGTGAATGCCAAACCCGGTACGATTGACCTTGGCGCTTTGGCAAGTACCCGTATGGCTTGTCCGGATATGACTGTGGAAAATAATGTATTGTCGGCTTTGAACAAAGTGAAAAAGTATAAGAAGCTGGGAAAGGAAAATATAGCTTTATGCGGTGCTTCCAATCGTCCCATAGTCGTGTTGCAGAAGAAAGAATCCGTTTCCAAGTTGTCTGATTTGGAAGGTAAGTGGATGATTAGTGAGGCTGTGGGTGAGGCTATTCCCGAAGGAATGGAGAAACAGCCGTTCATCGAATTTAATATTGCAGAAAAGCGCTTGCACGGCAATGCGGGTTGCAATCTGATTAACGGCGCTTTCCAGGTTGATGATGAAAATCCGTCGGCAATCTCTTTCCCGCAAGTTATCAGTACCATGATGGCATGCCCTGATATGGAGGTGGAAGGCCGTGTGCTGAAAGCCTTGAATTCCGTTCAGTCTTTTGGCAAGCTGGCAGGCGGAGGCATCGGGCTGTACGATGCTGACAATAACCTGGTGATGGTGTTGGTGAAGAACTGACAAGATAGATTGAAATAATAAAGGCTCTTACAGAAATAATCTGCTAAGAGCCTTTTTTGCATCTTGACATAAAATGGTCTTTTACTTTTTCTTTAATCCTGCGCGTATCCGGCTCAGGGATTGCGGAGTGATGTAGAGATAAGAAGCCAGATACTTGAGCGGTACATCCTGCAGCAGTTCCGGATTCTCTTCCATCAGCGTCATGTACCTTTCTTTGGCAGTGGGAGGGGTACCGTAGGCTACCGTAGAACTGTCTACCGACAGAATTTCCCGTTCAAAGATTCTTCTGCCGAAGTTGGCCATGTCTACGGAATGCAAAAAAAGGGCTTCCAGCTCAGGCTTGCTGATACAATAGGCGATGCTTTCATTCATCGACTCGATGTTGATGGGGGAAACTTCGCCGTCCACATATCCCCACGATGAGAAAGCTGTATCGCCCGATGCGGCGAACCAAAGGGAGTTTTCCGTACCCTCTGTCAGGTGGTAGGCGCGCCAGATACCTTTCTTCAAAAGATAGAAATTGCTGTTCCTTTCCCCTTCGCTGATAATGAGTTCTCCCTTGCTGAAACGAACTTCTGCCATGTGTGACAGAAGTTCGTGCAAAGTGTTTTCCGGTAGTTTATACTTCTTGCAGAATTTCTTTGTCATAGTTTCCATGCCGCAAAGATAGTGCAAACCGAAGACATAACTTTTACGCTTGCATGAAAAAGTCATGTCGGGGTGCAGCCTGTCTTGTCTAAAGATACGGATTTTTCTTTATGCTTCCTTTTCCCGGATATGTAAATCACGAGGATAAAGAGGGTTGTCAGCATTTCTGCAAGAGGAGTGGCAAGCCAGATTCCCCGGTCTCCCAATAGCAGGGGCAGTCCGAAAAAGCAGGCTGTCAGCAGGATAAAACCACGCAGCAGGGTGATAACTGTGGCATACTTGGCA
>ERZ779683.273-NODE-273-length-12665-cov-1.66891_pt1 | contig 12665 bp, 8 predicted proteins | sample MGYA00511477_ERZ779683 | MGnify/ENA primary metagenome ERZ779683 (study PRJEB29588, sample SAMEA2158454) | human gut metagenome | biome: human gut; feature: human-associated habitat; material: faeces | place: Denmark | collected 2008/2010 ... | reverse complement strand
TTAGGTCCGAAAATAAGTATGAATAAAGGTAGATAGTCTTTTAAAGCTACTCGTAATAGCTTTAAAGCTTGTCCAATTCTGTAATTAATCGTTTGTGGAGATACATTCAGTTTCTCGGCAATTTCTTTATGCGTCAGATGTTGATTACGGTTCATCTCGTAGGCTTCGAGATATTCTTTCGGAAGTCTTTTTAATGCTTCTTCATATAGACGGAAAAGCTCATCACTCAAATAGAAGTCCGGGTTATTGAGCTCACTATCATATTTATCTACGATTTCCTGATGTACTTTTCGTTTAATCTCAAAATGGGAAAGACGGTTGAGGGCTTTGTTCTTGACAATCGTAAAAAGAAGAGTTTTGAGTGTCAGATCTTCCATCAGAGTACAACGGTTTTCCCACAGCCACATCATTGTTTCCTGCACAATCTCCTCTATTTCTTCCTGCTCACTTACGTATTGAGAACAAAAAGCACATAGCCTACGGAAATAATGTCTGTAGACGACGTCAAAAACTTTTTCTTCTCCTGCTTTTAGGGCAGTAATAACGGACTTATTATTATTAATATCCAAATATATCGGAGATTGTGACATTCTCTTTTAATTTATGTAAGACAAAAATAATGAAAGAAGTAGATAAATGAAATAAAAATGCGAGAAAAAATATTTTTTTCTTTTTTCGTTTAGTATATTTGTACTCACAACTGTATTACTACAAAGGTTTTATAGTTTTTTTATTGTAAAAGGTCAAATGAGCATGGATGAAACTATCTTGTTGAATTATCTGCAGGGTGAATGTAATGATGAAGAAGCTGCCCGGGTGGAAACTTGGTGCGAGGAAGAACCGGGGAATCGGAAAACTTTAGAGCAACTTTATTATACTCTTTTTGTAGGTGAACGTATAGCGGTGATGAATGCTGTAGATACAGAGGCGTCATTAGATAAATTTAAGTCGGCTATCAGAGAAAAGGAGAGAAATACTAAACGGAAAAATATCTCAATCCGTTGGGGGCGTTATGCTACTGTGGCTGCTGCTTTTCTTACCGGACTTGTTTTTGCCGGTGGAATTGCCTGGGGATTACTTTCCAATAAACTTTCAGATTATGAGGTGATAACTGCTGCCGGACAGAGAGCACAGACTGTACTGCCGGATGGTAGTAGGGTATGGCTGAATGCATCTTCTAAATTAGTTTATCATAATTCTTTCTGGAGTTCGGATCGCCAAATCGATTTGTCGGGTGAAGCTTATTTCGAGGTTTCCCATGATAAACATGCTCCATTTATCGTAAACAGTAAACAAATCAAGACTTGTGTGCTTGGTACAAAATTTAATGTGCGTGCGCGTGAAGAAGAGAATAGGGTAGTGACTACCTTGCTTCAAGGTTTGGTGCGGGTGGATTCTCCACGAACGGAAGAGAATGGCTATTTACTGAAACCGGGACAGACATTGAATGTGAATACGGATACTTATCAGGCAGAGTTGATTGAATATAACCAACCTACGGATGTGCTCCTGTGGATGAAAGGTAAGTTGGAATTCAAGCAACATTCTTTATTGGAAATAACCAATATTATGGAGAAGTTGTATGATATTAAATTTATCTATAAGGATGATGCTTTGAAATCAGAACGGTTTACCGGTGAATTCTCTACTGATAGCACTGCTGATGAAATACTGAATGTTTTGATGCATACAAATCATTTTTCTTATAAGAAAGACGGACGGATTATTCGGGTGATGAAGAAATAAGATATAAATAAGTCTTTTTACAGGGGGATTCTTAACTCATTAAGAATCCCCCTTTCCTTTATGGCTTTCTTAGATCATTAGAGAAACAAGTGTTTGATCGAAAATTTTGTTTTGGTGCAGTTTTGAACAAACTTCACCGTGGTGAGCCCATCTAAATAGAATTAGTTAAAAACCGCATTCAGCTTTCAGTCTACTTAAAAAGTTCCTTTTCATCGGTGCTTTTGGCTGAACGCGAACCTGAAAACAAAAAGGAGATGTAAATAGTCTCTTTTTTAGAGTCTCTATTTACCTTCAATAGAGCCGCTGTTTGAGTGAAACATAGCCTTCGTTTTATGCGAATAGAGACTCTGATTTACTAACCCGGCATGTCAACGACTTTAATCCGACATATCAATGTCGCTCCTAAGAGGCTGAAAGCATTCTCCCTATCCAGAATCCCTTCCTGCGGGGGATACAAAAATCCGGTTTCAGCCGTTATCCCTCTTTATCAAGGCGTTTACGAACAAAACTGAAACGGCTGAAACCGGATAATAGCGTAAAGATTCAGTAGGAGAAATTTAATTCAAAACCATAAGTCATAAGAAAGATGTACAAAGATGAACTAACAAGTAGAGATCTGGAGTATTCTTTTGGGAGATAGATTGATAGTCTGGAAGTATGTTTGTGAAGTATGTTTCTAAAATAGAGGGTAATCCATTGGATTACCCTCTATTTTATCATTTCTATGTTACCTATTCATTATGTTTATTCACTTTTGGGTTCGTAAACATTAAATTCTGTAACATCCGTACGACCGTTTGTAGAGATAGTGATAATCTGATATTTTAGATATCGCGTAGTAATAGGAGAGATGAACGTGATGTTTTGTGTACTATTACCGGGTATTGCTAATGAACTCAATGATTTCCATGTCGTACCATTTTCAGACTGTAATATTTCCACTTCTCTAGGAGCATATGCATTTCCCCAATGATTCGTTTTGATGCCTGTTAAAACCTTAGTTTCTCCTAAATCAACGGTGAACCAGAAGCCTTTATTATTCAGAGCAACGTCAGTTCCAGTCTTGCCATCAATTAAATTATTAGGTGCGCCGTCTACTCCTTCTTCCACATTAACAATCCAACCTGCACGATTACTGATAAGTTGGCTATTGCTAGGAGTACCACTTTTTAGATTACAGTAGGCAGCTTTATTAATGATGACAGGTAAGATACTTAAATTACTGCTAATGACAGTGTTCTTATCATTGGTAGTTACATTACTGATTGATACACTGAAAGAGAAACTTGTTTTTTCCATGATACTGGCGAATATCGTTGGATCGACCGTTGCAGTGATTTCTTCAGAAGTCATCTGTCCTTCTTTGAGAGTAACCTGTGAGGAACTTAAAACGATCTGGCTTGCATCAAGCCCTTCTGTTTCACTTTTTGCACTTAATGCGATAACCATATCTGTAGAGACTGCTTTCTGTGTTTTTACAGTAAAAGCCATCTTAATTTCATCTCCTCCGATTCCATTCGCATCATGAGTCAGATTAAACTTTTTGACGTTACCTGACAAGTAGTCATTTCTCTGTAGAGACACATACGTAGCATTCCACTCGTTAAAAGCTTCTTCATCATCACTACAGGACGAAATGAATGGGACAAACAAGCCGAGTAGGGCTGCTATTGATAGTGATTGAAATATATTTTTCATATGTACATACGATTAAATTATTACTATTTCCATTCGGTAGATTTGTCTGTAGATAAAATACCGTCAATCCAGGTAGGAGTAGCAGAAGTTGTCAAAGTATGACCTTTACCGGTTGCATCTTCGAACACATTACCTTGTCCTTCATTGAATCGCCAATAAGCTTCCAAACCTACAGATTTAGGGCTAACTTGCGTCATGTTATTCTGAATTTGAGAAGCGGAACGAACTACGGACCAAATACGTGCTTCACTCATCAAAATTTTACAGTTTCCCCATCTACTATAAGAATCATCACCTAAGCAGAACCAATTTACATCAGAGAAAGTTGTAGCTCCTGTTGGTATACTCAACACACCCGAATCAACTCCGTTTATGTAAAGTCGATAGTTGGAACCATCACAGACCAATGCTAAATGTTGCCATTCGTTTGGCTTGAAAGAATTACTTGGATTCAAATAAAGCCGGTTACGTCCTACAATCTGTACTAATGAATGTGCCTTATAATTTTCATTGTCACTTTGAGGATCCTCAAAACGTAAAAGGATGAAGTTTGCATCATCTCCTCCGTTCTTAAAGACTGCACGGTCACGGTCAGCTGTGTTGGCTACCTGAAAACGAACCTCTATCGTATATTGTGAATACGTTTCGGGAGATTCTGTGAATTTATTAGCTTTTAAACTAGGAGCGCCAACAAACATTGGAGCTGAAAATTCGATAATACTTTCTGCCAAAATAACAAAGGTTCCGGTATTTTCCATCGGTGAAATACTTCCATCCTGCAATACAAGTTTTACAGGCAGTGCATATGATTCTCCTGACTTCATCATTTCCTGGCTAAAAGCTTTCAAAGCAATAGAAAGGGCATCAGTAGCATATTGTCCGGCTTTCACTGTAATGGTTTCCGGTAATGTATAATATCCTTCGGGCAACATTATATATCCGGTTCCATTTATATGGTTATAAGCATCCAATACTGATTGATCTGTGACCAGCTTATAGTGATTATCAGTAGAAGAAAGATTACTTAGATGCACATTTAAGGTAGTAAAGCTTTCTCCAGAAGCTTGTACTGTTACTTTCTGACTTGTACTGGAAAGAGCTTCTTCAATATAAGCATGTGTATCTAAAGTATCGTATTTTGCATCTCCACAACTTACTATACTTCCTAAGCCTGTTATGACTGCGGAGAAGCATAAAATTTTTATATAATTCATACGTTTCATAGTTTACATTAATTTTTAAGTAATGAATGTGATGACGGGTTCATAATTTGAATAGCACGGCGTATATTTTTATATTCTGGTGAAGTTCCATACTCTGCTTCCATATGATAGGTTCCTGCACCACCTTTACGGAATCCGTTACTTGGTTGCCAGCGTGCCATTCCTTCGAGAGATTTCATTTTGTTACCATAACGATCAGTGTAATCATATCCACCGTCCATAGCAGCATCGGTAGCCTCGAAATTCTCGGTCATGATGGTCATCTTCGTGATTTGTTCTTCAGACATGACACTGCTATACGTCTGAACAAGTCCTGCACCTGCTACGCCGCCTGTGATAAGACGTTTATCGAGTTTAGAATCACTGCCAGGACTACTATTATTGTAAGCCTGAATGATAAAATAGTCAAAATATAACCCGACTTCAGGTCTACCTGTTATGCTCTGTGGTTCGCCATCGATAACTAATAATTTGCCAGTTCCTGATTTCGGACCGAAATATTTGCCTAGTTCATCAACAAATGCAAACATTCTATCGTCTTCGTCTACGATATTACCGGGGTTGCCAAAATTAGGTTCATAATCGATATCAAAGCCGTCGTAACCATATTTGTTTACTGTATCGGCAATGGCGCTTGCATATTTGCGAATGGATGCTTCTATTGCTTCCTTATTTGATTCATCGGAAGGCCATCCCCAAAAATCATTCACAGCTTCTTTTTCGGATGAAAATCCCATATTTTCCCAATTTTCACGAATATTCTGCGGAGTAATTTGATCGCCTACACTTCTGATAATAAAACACATGGTAAAACGAGTACCTTTAACTTGTTGGCAAAATTCCAGATCTTTTTTTTGAGCTTCTGTAATGTTCGACCAATTTCCCCAAATAGAAACAATATCTACACTATCAGGAATACCGGCTAAAGAACTTTTCATATAGGCACCTTCACCACTCCAGCCACCAAACCAACCAAATGCAACTTGGTGATCTGTCTGTTTATAGGCACGCAAGGCCGCATAATATTCATCCGATACGATCGATTCGGGAAAAGTTTTTGCTTCTGACTCCGTCCAGTCACTGCAACCGATCAATGAGGTCGTTGCCAGTGATATGAGTACAATGTATAATAAATAAATTTTCTTCATAAAAGTCCTTTTTATGCATTATATAAATTAGTTCTTTTTAGCCCACTTTAAGTCAGTAGCTTCGTTATCAGCACCGCCTAGTTCTGCTACTCCCAGATCATAATTGGCTTTATTGTTTTGTGCCTCTGTATAAGGGAAACTTAGACGACGCATACCGCGTTGGCTGCTCACACCACAATCTGATAGATTGTCGATACAAGGATAAAGTTCCGGATAACCTGTACGGCGATATTCAGCCCATGCTTCCAATCCTAATGGATAATTGGCGATCCATTTTTGAGTAATGACACGTTGGAAATTCTTTCCATTTACGTTGTCAGCCTCGCTGTCATCCCACATTACACTCACAGTATTGGTAATTGTAGCAGTAGCATTTTGCACAACATCACTTTCATGTGATACGACAGGAGCCTCGTCAATCTTCATGTATTCAGTGGCTGAAACCTGATATTGTTCCATTGATAAATTAATACCATCTTCGTAATAGGCTTTTGCTGTTTTAGAACCGACATTCCAACCACGCAATTTTCCTTCTGCACGTAAAAACGCTGTCTCTGCAGCACAGAAAACCATTAATTTAGAAGTTGCCGTATATGCAGGAATAGAGAATCCTGCTGCATCTGCCTTTTTAAAATCAGCATCTCCAGTACGCATACCTACATATTTATCTGTTTTCCCGGCAAGGGTAGACTTATTAAAGAACTTCGGCATACGTGGATCGCCATATGCATTCATATAATCTACAATATTTGCATTCACACGCAGATCACCCCAACTTACAGCTGCCAGTTGATAGGGATTACTCTGCGTGCCACAAGAAAGCATAGCATTATCCGAATTACTTTCAATCAATCCTGCTTTATGTGTTACTGCTGCTTCAGCTGCCTCTTGAGCAATGCCAGGCCATGTTCCGCTGATTCGCATTGCAACACGTAAACGCATTGAATTGGCTAGCTTAGCCCAACCTGAATAATTTCCATCAAAAACCGGATCATTGGCTCCCAATGGGGCATTACCATTTGTTTCTACATAATAGTTGTACAAAACATCGGCTGCATTGGCTAAATCACTTAATATACTGGTATAGACCTGTTCCTGGGTATCATAAGATACATAGAAATTACCCTTCTTTACTTGGCTGTAAGGCATCGGTCCATAACAATCCGCAACGCGAAGCATCGTTATTGCACGTATCATACACGCAAAAGCATAATAATGTCCCGTAGAATTAGTTGCTTCCTGTATTTGGAAAAAGTTTCCATATATTTTTTCAAACGGAGTGTTCCAGGGGGTAGCATTCCAGGCATCACTCTGATTGAATGTGCTGAAGTTTGTACCACTCCATGTGTTAGAACAGCATAGATAGCCACCTAACTGTCCCACCATCTGATCTTGCATTTGAGAGTCATTCTGCTGAATATTCACAATTGTTTCAATCATAGACTTCATCAAAGTCGCAGGGTCTGCATCATGAATTTGATATTGATTCGTATTATACTCCTCAAATTTATCGGTACAACTTCCTGCCAGTAACAACAGAGCGGCACCGACTGTGATATTTCTTAAATATTTTCTCATAACATTAGCTTTTTCTTTTAGAATTGAACTTTCACATTAAAACCGAAGTTACGCAAGCTAGGTTGCATAAAGTAGTCTACATTCATATAATAGTTACTGGAGGTAGAGGCAGACAATTCCGGGTCAAATGGGGCTTTACAATAAATCATCCATAAATTACGTCCTACAATACCCAAAGTAACATTCGCCACATTTTTAAACCATCTTTTAGGAAGTGTATAGTTTAGACTCAATTCCTGCAAACGTACATTGGTTGCACTATATAGATAATAACGACCATAGCCACCTTCACCCGTACCAATAGTCTGGTAATACTTTTGGGCGTTAACTTTACCGTTATTAATAGGTATGCCACCATTATCACGAGCTGTTGCAGATGTTTCGGATACTCCATAATAATCTAAAATACCTTGAGTAGCCGAATAAGCTAATCCGCCTACACGGGCTGATAATACAACTCCTAAATCAATTCCTTTATAAGTGAAATGATTGGTCCATCCGAGGTTGAAATCAGCATCCAGATTACCTACTTTTACCGGAGTGTTTGATGAAGTGATACCCAGATTACCATTCTGATCGACTTTTATATTACCGTTATTGTCTTTTGTCAGTTGGTTGTATACATAGATATCAGTCATGGAACCTCCTTCTGTCAGGATGACGCGAGGAGCTACATTCTCTTTACCTAACCAACCCACATTCATTTCATCCATTTGGATAGCTTCTCCTGTCACAGGATTCACGCTACCGCTTGCCAGTCGTTTCACCTTGTTACGGTTTAGAGTGAAGGTTGCATTAGAAGACCATCCGAATCCTGCCCATTTATCACTGAATCCTAAAGCTAATTCAATACCCTGATTTTGCACGTTACCAGCTTGTACAATTGCTTGTTTATATCCGGAAGAGGAGGGGATATCTACCTTAAATGTTTGGTTCAGTGTGTTAGAACGATAGTAAGTAGCGTCTAAATTAAAACGATTTCCCCAGAATTTCAAGTTCAAACCGATTTCCCAGGATTTAGTCTTTTCAGGTTTCATATTGTCCATCGGATATACGGTCGGATTCGCCCAGTTATGTGTCTGGCTGTTGTATTCGTAACCCGGATTAGTAAGGAAACGATCGAAAGAAGAGGCTACCACTGTATACGAACCGCGTATTTTAGCATAAGAAATCACCTCTGGTAGTTTAACCATTTCTGATAATAAAGCCGATAAACCGACTGACGGATAAAAGAACGATTTTTGTTTGGAGAATGCGAGTTTTGAATCCCAGTCATTACGTCCGGTTACAGTTAGATACAGTTGATTTTTCCAACTTAATTCAGCACTGGCAAAAATACTTTGAATTTCATCTTCATATCCGGTAGGATCCGGTTTATAGTTGGCAGAGAAATTAATATTGTTGATCTGGAAGAAGTTGGGGATAACCAGGTCACCTGCAATATATAACTGATCCATTGAAGTATGATATATGGAAGCACCAACATTGGCTGTTAAATGAAAATCACCAAATGTTTTATCTATATTAGCCAGGAAATCGGCATATAAAGAACGTTCCTGACGCATGGCATCTTCAAAACCACCGCTTACACCACAGAATGTTGTTAATGTAGAAGCAGATTTTTCGTTTTTATTCCGGTAGTCGGAGTTGTCCAGATTGACGCGACCAACAACATTGAGCCAATCTGTAGCCTGCCATTTCAAAGAAGCGTTCATCATATAGCGTTTCTTGTTGGAAGTACGGTTGATGCGATTTTGTATCCAATATGGATTTTGTAATGACAAACTTGCATCACCATAAGGCCAATATTGTTCCATATAGCCGTAGTTAGTATTATAACGTTCATACAAACGAATTTCGTCAAAGTTGTCTCCACGAGGGAATAGATACAGTGATGGGAGAGGGTTATAATACTGTCCTTGAGAAACCATGTTTTTGTTGTTCTGAACGATATATTGTGCACCGATATCCAGAGTAAGTTTATCATTCAGGAAATGGGTGGTATTACGTGCCGTAAAATTATAACGGTTATAGAATTCCACCGGAGTTAGTTGTAGAAGCAGAAAGATAGGTCTGGTTTTTGGTATTTCCTGTAGATAATGCTACCGAATTGATAACATTGGATCCTGTTTCAAAGAAGTCAGATGGGTTATATCGACGGTTTGTCAATTCTCCCCAGCTGAATAATCCAGAACTTGTACCATAACGGTTCTGCATATCCGGCATAATATATGCTTTAGAGAAAGTAGTACTGTTGGATACTGTTATGGTAGTTTTCTCTGTTTGGCCTTTTTTAGTAGTAATTAAAACAACACCGTTTGCCGCAGCAGAACCATATAGTGCTGCCGCAGAAGGACCGGTCATCATACTAATACTAGCAATATCATCCGGATTTAAGTCAGCAACAGCATCTGATCCTCCCATCTCTCCAAATAATCCTTCGCCACCGCTTTTTCCTGTATTAAAAATAGGTACACCATCAATTACATACAATGCATTGTTATCTTTAGTCAGAGATTTCATACCACGCATAACAACACGTGTGGCACCACCAGCACCGGTTGCACCACTATTAATTTGAACACCGGCAACCTTTCCTGATAGTGAATTCATAAAATTGGCGTCCTTTACAGCTGTCAATTCGTCACCTTTTACCTCTTGTACATTATAACTTAACGCCTTAGTTGCACGCTTGATACCCAATGCAGTAACAACTACTTCGTCCAATACTTGCGTATCTTCTCCTAGGGTAACTTTCATGGGTTGTGCGTTGGTAAGTGTGATTGCTTGGGAGGCATAACCGATATAGGATACTTCAAGTACATCACCTTTAGCTGCTTGTATTTTGAAGTTTCCATCCATATCAGTGATAGTACCATTTGAAGTTCCTTTTACCAAAATACTAACTCCAATCAATGGTTCTCCTTTTGAATCAGTAACAGTACCACTTGCAGTAATTGGTGTTTTTTTCTGCTGCTCTTCTTTATTACTCTTCGCAGAAAGTACAATATGATTATCTACTATTGAAAAACTGACATTAACTCCTCTGAATAACTGATTCATTACATTATTCAAAGATTCTTTTGTTACCTTGATAGATATGACACGATTTATATCGACATCATTTGTGTTATAGACTACTGACATTGAAGTTTGTTTCTCAATTTCTTTCAAAGCAGTGTTCAAGGGTACTTTCGATAGATTAAGAGTGATCGTTCGTTTTTGCCCATAAGCTGAAGCAAAACACGAAACCAACAAAAGGAAGAATAACAAGTGTGAGAACTTGTGTTTTATAATTTCTTTCATCTTATTCTTTTTAATTAGAAATAGTTTTTAGAGAGTTTGTAATTAGAAGCGGTAAATGTGATTACCGTTTTCACACAAAGGTTTCATGTATCTCTGTTTATCATAATTAATAAATTTAAAGGTTACACTTAAAATAAATTCCATAAGCGCTTATTCAATAGTAATACATTTTATGTTGTAACCTTACTAAACGAAGATAAGATTTTTTTTATCAAAAAAATAGAATAGGTAGATTTCTAATTGAAAAATAAATACTCAAATATTTGATAAATAGAAGCTTATGCATTTATTAAAATCAGGCTGATTTATTACATTTGCATACATTTTGCATACAATATATGTATGCTTTACCTATTGTATAGATATAAATATTCATTTTATGTTCAAATATTCAAAAGATGGAATTTCGGTTTTAACCATATTAGATACCAGAAGAGCAAAAAAGAGTGGACAATTTCCTGTTAAAGTTCAAGTGGTATATAGAAGAAAGCAAAAATATTACTCAACTGGGAAAGAATTGTCAAAAGAAGATTGGGCAAGGTTATTAAAAGTAAAAAGCCGGTTATTGGCAGAAATTCGATCAGATATAGAGAGTAGTTTTTCAACTATTAAGCAACAAGTTAACGAACTGATACAAAAAGGAGAATTTAGTATTGAAACATTAAGCGCCAGGTTAGGAAGGCAGATGAATGATATGACTTTGCGCAGTGCTTTTCGCTTAAAAATGAAAGAACTGGAAGCCAATGAACAAGCAAACACTTACTTAAATTATCAAAGTGCTTTAAAAAGTTTAGAAGATTTCGGAGGTTCCACTATACCTTTGGAAAACATTACAATTGATTGGCTTAAACGTTGTGAAAAATTTTGGATATCAGAAGGTAAAAGCTATTCAAGCATAAGTATTTATTTCCGAGCTTTAAAGTGTGTCTTAAATCGTGCTGTACATGATGGTATCATAAAAGAATCATCTTTTCCTTTTGGAAAGAATAAATATGAAATTCCTGAAGGGTGTGGACGTAAATTAGCACTTACTCTTTCTGAAATAAAAAAAGTAATGTCTTATCAATGTGAAACAAAAGATATAGAAGAATTTAGGGATCTCTGGGTGTTTTCTTATTTATGTAATGGCATTAATTTTATGGATTTATTATTTCTTCAGTATTCAAATATTATGGATGGAGAAATATGCTTTGTACGCTCTAAGACATCTCGAACTACCAAACATAACAAAGAGATACATGCAATCATTACTCCTGAAATGTGGAATATTATTCAAAAATGGGGTAATCCAAGATTAAGCCCGCAAACGTATATTTTTAAATATGCTAGAGGATCTGAAGATGCCTTTGAAAAGATTAGATTGGTACGGCGTATTATAACCAAATGTAACAGAAGACTTAAAAAAATAGCCCAAGACATTGGAGTTTTTCAGTTGACGACTTACACGGCAAGGCATTCTTTTGCTACAGTATTAAAACGTGGAGGTGCGAAAACCTCATATATTTCTGAAAGCTTGGGACACTCTAACTTATCTGTAACCGAGCACTATTTAGCATACTTTGAAAAAGAGGAAAGAATAAGGAATGCTCAATTATTGACTAACTTTAATCTCTAGATTAATACATTTGCATGCAAATTGTATGTACAATGAAAAATGGACCAATAATTGATATAGGATAAAAGTGAGTATAATATTAAAAAACGCATATTCAGATTACCTATAATTTAGAATATGCATCTTGTTATCAGGAGTGTTTTGAAAACCGCAGGGATTTCCACTTTAGCCAAACGTAATTCAAATAAAAAAGGATAATATTATTGCAAATTATTCTTTTTATCGCCCGCGTAGTGATAGAATAATATCTAATATTGATAATATTAATCAAATGAAAAGATTCCGTTCTTTGTATTATCGGCACTAACTAGAAGAAAACAACTACTATAAAACAAGTTATTATTATTCTTT
>ERZ779683.268-NODE-268-length-12938-cov-1.74191_pt1 | contig 12938 bp, 7 predicted proteins | sample MGYA00511477_ERZ779683 | MGnify/ENA primary metagenome ERZ779683 (study PRJEB29588, sample SAMEA2158454) | human gut metagenome | biome: human gut; feature: human-associated habitat; material: faeces | place: Denmark | collected 2008/2010 ... | reverse complement strand
GGAAGTTTCTACAGTTACTATAAAAGTAAAGATGTATTCTGAAAAGACTTTTGTAGCAGACCATCTTTATATGTCAGGCACAGCTGTTGATGGTGAAGATATTGAAATCTTGCCAATGGAAAGTCAGCCGAAGCGTTATGTTTCCATTTGTGACTTGAAGGCAGGTAATCTTCACTTCCCGATTGTTTGGAAAGATGAAAATAAGATTAATGCCATCTCACCAGTTGCTGCAGAACAACAGATTACTGATGGAGCAATGGAAGCTAAAATTAAGGGGATAGATAATGCTGGATATTGGGTGATTCCTGAAGATGGGCAGTATCGTGTAGTGGTAGATTTTGAAACACGTACCGTTACTATAGGTTTGGCTAGTAATTTTATAGAAGCTGATAAAATCTATATTGCCGGAACTTGTGTTAGCGCAGATGTAGAGATGACTCGCACGATAGAAGATGAAAATCAATATGCGTTCCATGCAGAACTGCAACCAGGTACTATTTATTTCCCGATCTTGTTTAATGGACAGAAAGATATGGCTATTGCTCCCGAAGAATCAGGCGATTTTACAGATGGTACAGCAATGAATATCTCGACAATGAGTCCGGAAACAGCTGCGCTTGGTTATCATTGGAATATTAAGATTGCGGGTGTCTATCGTATTGTGATTAACATAAATACTAAAAAGGTTACGATTTACTCCCCCGAAACAGATCCTAAACCAATGGTTGTTTCGTGGACATGGAACAATAATACGGTGACTACCACTATTGAAAGAGTCTTTATTTGGGGACCATACGATGGATGGGCTAAAGATGGCACTGGTGATACAGGATTCACTATGGCTCATTCTATGACACCTAGTTTGGCAAATCCTTATTTGTTTATATACAAAGGAGCGGAGTTACCCAGAAAGAATTCCATTAAAGACAAAGATGGAAATGCACATCCGGGTGGATTGAACTTTAAAGTCGGACCGCAAAGTGCAGGTTGCTATACCTTTGGCTCAACAGCAGATGCCATCAGAGGATCTTATGACGGTTGCCTTGATATTGCAGAGAGTGACTACAATCAGAAACAGACTGTAGTCGGAGGGCAATCTCACAACCGCTATGCCTTCTTTAGTGTACCTGTAGGAGTTAATTACATAGAATTAGATATTAAAGAACTGACAGTCTTCTTTGATAAGAGATAATCAAGCAGGATAAAATTAAGAGTGCTATATCAATCTCGTGATTTTTATATGAATAAAGAGAACAATGATATAGCACTCTTTAAAAAACAATTAGTAGTATGGTTATAAGAAAGATTAGTTATTATAGAGTAATTGTGTCTCTTTGTCTGTTTATGTTCCTTTTATCTCCTGTTTTCGGAGACGAGAATTCAGCCGTTTCATTTGATAAGGAACTACCGGAGAATAACATAGTTACGATTCAGCCTGATTCTTTGCGTATTCTTCATAACCCGCTTACAGGATGGGTGCTCTATGCAAGTATGGGAGTGGATGCTGCGGATTTTTGGGCACAGTATGACCATATGTATATTCCTGAACTGGGACACAATGTTAGTGTGACAGATTATGCTCATACGCTTTATATTCGCGCTAGTTGGACAGATTTTAATCCACAGGAAGATGTATATGGTTGGAAAATTGATTCTAATTTAAGAGCATATATTGAAGGAGCTTATCAGCGGAATATGCGTTTGGCATTTCGTGTTGTAGTTGACAGTCGTGATAAGAGAACAGAATTTACTCCTCAATTTGTAAAAGATGCCGGTGCAAAAGGATTTATGAATAAAGGTAAATGGTCACCTTATTCTGACGATTCAGTTTTTCAGAAGTACTATACTAAATTTGTGAAGGCCCTGGCTAAAGATTTCAACGCTCCTTCGAAAGTTGAATTTATAGATGGATTCGGACTTGGGAAATGGGGAGAATATCATACAATGATTTATTCAACAGGTGATGATACTCCAAAGAAAGCAGTTTTCGATTGGGTGACAGATATATATTCTCAAGCTTTTGATAAAGTTCCAGTAGTAATTAACTACCATAGATGGATTGGTGCGGGAAAAGATTGGGTAGATGATGAACATTTTGCTGCTGACAGTGAAGAAATGTTAGAAGGAGCAATCAAGAAAGGATATTCATTGCGTCATGATGCATTTGGCATGACAACCTATTATGGCAGTTGGGAGCGTAGGTTCGCAAAAAAATATCGTAATATCTGCCCCATTATTATGGAAGGTGGCTGGATTGTCAAATCACATAGTTATTGGCAGGATCCTAGAGGATATCGCAAGGATTCACACGAGGATGTAAGACGCGGTGAGTTTGATGACAGCAAAGAGGCACATGTCAATATGATGGATTTCCGTTTTGGTGATACAGAGTCCTGGTTTAAAGATGCTTTTGATTTAGTACGCCGATTCCTTCGGGAGGGGGGGTATAGGCTCTATCCCAGTGAAATCTCTTTGCCGCTAGAAGTCTCTAAAAAAACAACTCCGACTATTAAACATTGCTGGAACAATTTGGGATGGGGGTACTGTCCTACTAATATTCCGCAATGGAATCAAAAATATAAAGTAGCTTTCGCTTTGCTCGATTCTGAAACGAATGAGGTGCGATATACATTTGTGGATACGAATACAGATTTATCCAAGTGGATAAAAGGAAGTCCCGCTGAATATGTATTTGAGCCGGATATGTCCAAAGTTGAAACGGGTACTTATGTTTGGGCTGTGGGCCTGGTTGACCGGAGTAATAAAGATCTCATAGGGCTGGACATTGCCGCCAAAGGGGATATATTGGATTCGGGCTGGTTAAAATTGTCGAAAGTAAGCATAAAAAAATAAGAGCTATAGGTATGAAGATTAATTTTCAAAATATGTGCAGTTTGAGAAAAATAAGTTGTGGGCTTATTTTTTCTATGGCTATATCATTAGTCGCTTGCGGTAGTGATAATGATGAAGAAGGAGGTGATAATGGTGATGATGGTTTGGTAGAAGATACTTCTATTCCTGGAAACAGCATTGTCACGGTAAAGCAGAATCGAAATATCATTTTGCATAATCCTCTTTCCGGATGGGTATTATATGCGGGTATTGGTGATGGTTTATCTTCCACATTCTGGCAGGATTATGATAATTTTCCGTCATCGGAAGGCACTGTAAAGGTCTCTGATTATGCAAATACCTTATACCTTCGTGGTGCCTGGGCTGATTTTAATCCTGAAGAAGGAAAATATGCATGGAACTCCGATTGTGATACCCCTTCGGCTAAGCGACTGAAGATGTTGATAGAGGGAGCTAAGCAAAGAAATATGAAATTGGCCTTTACTTTTGTGGTGGATAGCCGTGATAAGCACTATAATTTTACTCCGAATTTTGTAAAAGAGGCTGGCGCGAAAGGATATGAAACACAAACAGGTTCAGTAAAAGTATGGTCTCCCTATCCGGATGATCCTATTTTCCAGAAATATTATGAGAAATTTATCAGGGCTTTGGCTAAGGATTTTAATGATCCCGACAAAGTACAGTTTGTAAGTGGTTCAGGATTTGGAAAATGGGGAGAGTATCATAGTGTATGGTACTATCAGGTGCGTGAGTTGGGAAAACCGGAGCTGCCGACTCGTGAGGCTGTTTTCGATTGGGTGACAGATTTATATTCTCAAGTATTTGATAAAGTTCCTGTGTTTGTAAATTATCATCGTTGGATAGGTACAAGTAAGGAATGGGACGGCAATAATTATGATAAAGATACTGAAAGATTAATAGGAAAAGCAGTAGCTAAAGGATATTCATTACGTCACGATGCGTTTGGTATGAAAACTTATTATTCTACTTGGGAACGCAATTTTATAGCCAAGTGGAAGTATCTCGTTCCTGTAGTAATGGAAGGTGGCTGGGTGAAAAATTCTCATGGAAACTCGATTCAGGGAGATGGATATGCCAATTATGCAGAAGTACGTCAGGGTGAGTTTGATGAGGCTAAAACAGCCTGCGTCAATATGATGGATTTACGCTATAATTCAGACTTTCGCAATGGAGAAACTTATTCATGGTTTAATGAAGCTTTCCAATTAGTTAAACAATTCTGTACAGAAGGAAGCTACCGTTTATTTCCGGACAGAATTTCTTTGCCTACAACTATCTCTAATGGTAAACAGATTGAAATAGCGCACCGTTGGAATAATTTTGGTTGGGGATATTGTCCGACGAATATTCCCCAGTGGAAGAATAAATATAAAGTGGCTTTTGCTTTATTGGACACCAAGAATGATAAACCGAAGTATGTATTTGTTGATGGAGAACCGGAAGCTTGTGATTGGGTGAAAGGTACGGCTAAATCATATACGTTTACAACCCGGATTGAAGGCGTGGAGGCAGGTAAATACATGTGGGCTGTTGGGATTGTTGACACGGCAAAGCAGAATGAGATTGGAATTCACCTTGCTGTAAAGAACAATGTAACATCTGCCGGATGGTTGAAGTTATTTGAAGTTACCGCTCGGTAAGTCATAGTCAATTGCTACGAGATACATTAATTGTTGGTAATGAGTGTATTGGCAGGTCATAGTTCTCCGGCTCGTTGGGCATATTGCTTACGTATTGCTTGATATACATCTGAAAACTAGAAATAATAATTAACTGACGAAAACATTGATGAGAAAAAAAGTTTTGATTTTGGGATTGTGCCTATTGGGAGTCACACATTCTCTTTCGTCAAAAGATAAAAAGAGTATTCCTTTGTATAAGGATGCCAAAGCTCCAATTGAAAAACGTATTGATGATTTAATATCGCGTATGACATTGGAGGAAAAGGTTTTGCAGCTAAACCAATATACATTGGGACGAAATAACAATGTGAATAATGTTGGCGAAGAAGTGAAAAAAGTACCGTCAGAGATTGGTTCTTTGATTTACTTTGATATAAATCCAGAATTGCGTAATAGTATGCAGAAAAAAGCGATGGAAGAATCTCGTTTGGGTATTCCCATCATTTTTGGCTACGATGCTATTCATGGATTTCGCACCATATATCCTATTTCGTTGGGGCAGGCATGTTCATGGAATCCGGGATTGGTAGAACAGGCATGTGCGGTATCTGCACAAGAAGCCCGCATGTCTGGGGTTGATTGGACTTTTTCTCCCATGATCGACGTGGCACGTGATCCTCGATGGGGACGTGTAGCCGAAGGATATGGTGAAGATCCTTATACAAATGGAGTGTTTGCCGCTGCTTCGGTGCGTGGGTATCAGGGAGATGATATGTCAGCAGAGAACCGTATGGCTGCTTGTCTGAAACACTATGTAGGTTATGGTGCTTCGGAGGCTGGGCGAGATTATGTTTATACCGAAATTTCAGCTCAAACTCTTTGGGATACTTATCTGCTGCCCTATGAGATGGGAGTGAAAGCTGGTGCGGCCACTTTGATGAGTTCTTTCAATGACATCAGTGGAGTACCCGGGTCAGCTAATCCTTATATCATGACCGAGATATTAAAGAAACGCTGGAAACATGACGGGTTCATTGTGTCTGACTGGGGGGCTGTGGAACAGTTAAAGAATCAGGGATTAGCCGCTACAAAGAAAGATGCTGCTCAGTATGCTTTTAATGCGGGGCTTGAAATGGATATGATGTCTCATGCCTACGATCGTCATCTGAAAGAGCTTGTAGAGGAAGGTAAGGTAACAATGGCACAAGTTGACGAATCAGTCCGTCGAGTATTGCGTGTAAAATTCCGTCTGGGTTTGTTCGAACGTCCTTATACTCCGGTTACTAATGAGAAGGATCGTTTTTTCCGTCCGCAAAGTATGGCTGTGGCCGCTCAACTGGCAGCAGAATCAATGGTGCTGTTGAAAAATGACAATCAGATATTACCACTTACAAACAAAAAAAAGATTGCCGTAGTAGGTCCAATGGCAAAAAATGGTTGGGACTTATTGGGTTCCTGGTGCGGACATGGAAAAGATACGGATGTGGAAATGCTCTATGATGGGTTGACTGCCGAGTTTGGAGGAGATGCCGAATTACGTTATGCAATGGGATGCAAACCGCAGGGCAATGACCGTTCAGGTTTTGCTGGCGCATTGGACGTTGCTCGTTGGTCTGATGTAGTCATTGTTTGTTTGGGCGAGATGCTTACCTGGAGTGGTGAGAATGCCTCCCGTTCTACGATTGCTTTGCCACAGATTCAGGAAGAATTGGTGAAAGAGCTAAAGGAGGCTGGTAAACCTGTTATATTGGTACTTTCTAATGGACGTCCCTTGGAGTTAAATCGCATGGAACCTCTTTGTGATGCTATATTGGAGATATGGCAACCGGGAATAAATGGTGCACGTTCAATGGCAGGAATTTTATCCGGACGTATCAACCCTTCCGGTAAACTAGCCATGACGTTCCCTTATTCCACAGGACAAATTCCTATTTATTATAATCGCCGCAAGAGCGGACGCGGACATCAGGGATTTTATAAAGATATAACAAGCGATCCGTTATATCCGTTCGGGCATGGATTAAGTTATACCGAATTTAAGTATGGCACTGTTACCCCTTCTGCTACTAAGGTGAAGCGTGGCGATAAACTGTCGGCAGAAGTGACCGTCACCAACACCGGTGCCCGCGATGGAGCAGAGACTGTTCATTGGTTTATCTCCGATCCTTATTGCTCTATCACCCGTCCGGTGAAAGAACTGAAACACTTTGAGAAACAACTTATCAAAGCCGGCGAAACGAAGACTTTCCGTTTCGACATCGACCTGGAACGTGATTTCGGTTTTGTCAATGAGGATGGTAAACGCTTCCTTGAAGCCGGCGAATATCATATTCTGGTACAAGGACAGACCGTTAAAATAGAACTGATAGACTAAAAATGTAAAGAACAAAAGTGTGTGAAGAGCTGATAGCTAAGTTGGTTTTTTACACATATTATATTAACACAGAATCACCATGAAAAAGAAAATAGGAGGCATAGGTTTATGTATGCTTGCATGGAGCATATTAACCTGTGCACAAACAATCACTCCCCAAGCCGAACAACGTGCGAAGGACATTGTATCAAAAATGACTTTGCAAGAGAAAATAGAGTATATCTCCGGATATACCAGTTTTTCTCTGCGTGCCATCCCCCGTTTGGGAATACCTGAAATCAAGTTGGCTGACGGGCCGCAGGGAATTCGTAATCATGCTCCCAAGAGCACTTTATATCCTTCCGGAATACTTTCCGCTTCTACTTGGAACCGGGAATTACTTTATAAATTAGGGCAAGGCTTGGGACAGGACGCCAAGGCAAGAGGAGTTAATATCCTGCTTGGTCCGGGCGTGAATATCTATCGTGCTCCGTTGTGTGGCCGTAACTTTGAATACTTCGGTGAAGACCCTTACTTGACAGGTGAAACGGCGAAACAGTATATCCTGGGAGTACAATCGGAAGGAGTCATTGCTACAATCAAACACTTTGCTGCCAACAACCAGGAATGGAGCCGCCACCATGCCAGCTCTGACATAGACGAACGTACTTTGCAGGAAATCTATTTCCCGGCTTTCCGGAAAGCTGTACAGGAAGCCAATGTCGGCGCCGTAATGAACAGCTACAATCTGTTGAACGGTGTCCATGCCACCGAACATAAATGGCTGAATATTGATGTCTTGCGCAATCTTTGGGGCTTCAAAGGTATTCTGATGTCTGACTGGACTTCCGTATATTCCGCCGTAGGCGCTGCTAACGCCGGACTTGACCTCGAAATGCCGAAAGGACGTTTTATGAATTTGGAGAATCTGTTGCCTGCTATCAAGACTGGCACAGTGACAGAAGAAACCATCAACCTGAAAGTACAACACATCCTGCAAACTCTGATTGCTTATGGTATGCTGGATAAGGAACAGAAAGACAGCAACATCGCAGAGGATAATCCTTTCTCCCGCCAGACAGCTTTAGAACTGGCGCGCGAGGGTGTAGTCCTGTTGAAGAATGAAGGAAACTTGCTCCCGCTGAAAGGAAAGACAGCCGTGATGGGGCCTAATGCAAATTTGATTCCTACCGGTGGCGGTAGTGGGTTTGTCACTCCTTTTTCTACCGTCTCAGTGGCTCAAGGCTTGAAGGAATTGAAGAAAAAGAATCTGTTACTATTGACGGATGATGTGATTTATGAAGATATTGTCCATGAGTTTTATACTGATGCTAATCGTCAGATGAAAGGCTTCAAAGCTGAATACTTTAAAAACAAGACTCTTTCGGGCCAGCCTGAAGTAATACGCACGGAATCCTCTGTTGATTATGACTGGGGATATGGAGCACCTTTGGACGGCTTTCCGACAGATGGATTCTCTGTCCGTTGGACAGCCTGCTACATGCCACAAACTGACGGTCAGTTGAAACTTCATATCGGTGGTGATGACGGTTATCGTCTGTTTGTGAATGACAAGCATATTACGGGAGATTGGGGAAATCATTCCTACTCTAGCCGTGAAGTTGAACTGCCGGTTGAGGGTGGTAAGGAATATCGTTTCCGGATTGAATTCTTTGATAATATTTCTTCGGCCATCATTCGTTTTAATGCTTATAGCCTTAATGAGGCGAAACTTCGTCAAGGATTGGCAAAGGTGGATAATGTTGTGTTCTGCACAGGTTTCAATAGTAATACCGAAGGCGAAGGCTTTGACCGTCCGTTTGCCTTGCTCCGCTATCAGGAATTGTTTATCAAGAAGATTGCGTCCATGCATCCCAATGTTGTGGTTGTGCTGAACGCCGGTGGCGGTGTGGATTTCACCAACTGGTATGATGCCGCAAAAGCGATTCTTATGGCCTGGTATCCGGGACAGGAAGGCGGCCAGGCGATAGCTGAAATCCTGACCGGTAAGATTTCTCCAAGTGGAAAGCTACCGATTTCTATCGAGCAGAAATGGGAAGATAATCCGGTGCACGGCAGTTATTACGAGAACTTAAAGGCGGAGATTAAGCGTGTAGACTATTCCGAAGGTGTCTTTGTCGGTTATGGTGGATACGACCGTTCGGGAAAAGAACCTTTCTATCCGTTTGGCTACGGTTTGTCCTATACTACTTTCGTTTATAGTAATATGGCTGCGGAGAAAACGGGTGAGCATCAGGTTACCGTTAGCTTTGATATAGAGAATACAGGTAAGATGGATGCTTCGGAAGTGGCACAGGTGTATGTGCATGATGTACAGTCTTCTGTTCCCCGTCCGTTGAAAGAACTGAAAGGATATGAAAAGGTATTCTTGAAGAAAGGGGAGAAGAAGCGGGTTTCTGTTGTGCTGGATGAGGATGCGTTCTCTTTTTACGATATGAATCAACACCGCTTTGTAGTGGAAAAAGGAGACTTTGAGATCTTAGTCGGGCCTGCTTCCAGTCAATTGCCTTTAAAGGCTACAGTTGAACTGTAATGACCGAATGATAAACAAATAAATATAGAATGAAAAAAACACTTTTATTGGGAGCGTCTCTGTTATGTTCCGTTTTTATAATGGCAACAGAGATTCCTTTTCAAAAAGCAGAAATAAAGTCTATCATGCGAAAGGTGGCGGATTGGCAGATTGCCAATCCACACCCCGCTCCTGAACATGACGACTTGAACTGGCCGCAAGGTGCTCTTTATGTCGGCATGGTGGATTGGGCGGAATTGGCTGAAAAAGAAGACAATGATGATACATATTATAAGTGGCTTACCCGTATAGGCCGACGGAATTGCTGGCAGCCGGACAAACGGTTTTACCATGCTGATGACATCGCTGTATCACAGTCCTTTTTGGATTTATACCGCAAGTACAAAGACGAAGCAATGATTATCCCTACGCTCGCCCGTACGGAATGGATTGTCAATCATCCATCCGAAGGTAGTTTCAAGCTGGTGGAGGGAGACTTAAAGACCTTGGAACGTTGGACTTGGTGTGATGCTCTCTTTATGGCTCCCCCTGTATATGCCAAACTGTATATGCTGACCGGAGAGAAAAAATATATCAAATTTATGAATCGTGAGTATAAAGCGACTTATGATTACCTGTTCGATAAAGAAGAAAACTTGTTCTACCGTGACTGGCGTTATTTTGATAAGCGCGAAGCCAATGGTAAGAAAGTCTTTTGGGGACGTGGCAACGGTTGGGTGCTTGGTGGTCTGGTTGAAATATTAAAGGAACTGCCCAAGAAAGATAAGAACCGCAAATTCTATGAGGAATTATTTGCAAAACTGGCTACCCGTGTTGCCGGATTACAGCATCCGGACGGTTTCTGGCATGCCAGTCTTTTGGATCCTGCCTCTTATCCATCACCGGAAACGAGTTGCACTACTTTCATTGTCTATTCCATTGCTTATGGAATAAACGAAGGTTTATTGGATAAGGAAATTTATCTTCCTGTAATGATAAAAGGCTGGAATGCATTAGTCTCGGCTGTGGAACCGAATGGGAAACTGGGTTATGTGCAGCAAATCGGTGCCGACCCGAAGAAAGTGACTCGTGACATGACGGAAGTTTATGGAGTTGGTGCTTTTTTGATGGCAGGCAATGAAATTTATAAAATGGCGAGATAATCTGTTCCCTCTGTGAAGATAGTAGACAATAATCATAAAAACGCTGTACTGTGATGAAAAAATTCTTATTGACATGCATAGCCGTAGCCTGTAGCCTTGTGGCTGTAGCCGAAGAACTGCTCATCGAAGCAGAAAGCTTCAGCCAGCGAGGCGGCTGGGTGCTCGACCAGCAGTTCATGGATCAAATGGGTTCGCCCTATCTCATGGCACATGGCATGGGCATCCCTGTGGCGGATGCTACGGCAGAAATCAACATTCCCCAGGCGGGCACTTACTACGTATATGCCCGTACTTACAACTGGACTTCACCGATGCCGAGGGGCCCGGAAAGTTCCGCCTGGCTTTAGGCGGCAAGTTACTGAAAATGACGTTAGGACATACAGGTAATTCCTGGCAATGGCAATTTGCCGGAAAGACAGTATTGAAAGCAGGGACTACCACCCTTGCCCTGAAAGACCTCACCGGTTTCGATGGTCGTTGCGATGCCATTTACCTTACGACCGATGTGAACACGCAACCCGCTACCTGGGATGCGGCAGAGACAGCCGCACTTCGTACCCGCTTGCGACAAAAACAGACGGTATCCGCTCATCAATACGACTTTGTGGTAGTAGGAGGGGGAATAGCCGGAATGTGTGCTGCCGCATCTGCTGCCCGATTAGGCTGTAAGGTAGCACTAGTGAACGACCGTCCTGTATTGGGCGGCAATAACTCGTCAGAGATTCGTGTACATCTCGGCGGTATCATCGAAATGGAACCTAACCAGGGATTGGGGCGTATGATACGTGAGTTCGGTCATGAACGCTCCGGCAATGCCCAACCGGGCGACTACTATGAAGACCAGAAGAAGGAAGACTTTATAGAGGCCGAAAAGAACATTACCCTTTATGCTTCTCAACGTGCGGTAGCCGTGAAGATGCAAGGAGACCGCATTGCGTCAGTCACTATCCAGCACATCGAGACAGGCAAACAAACCGAACTTACCGCTCCTCTCTTTAGCGACTGCACAGGCGATGCTACCATAGGCTATTTAGCCGGTGCCGATTGGGCTATGGGACGTGAAGGTCGCGATGAATATGGCGAGAGCCTTGCTCCCGAACAGCCCGACTCATTGGTCATGGGCGCCTCTATACAATGGTATAGCAAGGACATGAAGAAGAAAACCTCATTCCCTCATTTTGAATATGGCGTGCGCTTTGACGCTGAAAACTGTGAGCCTGTAACTATGGGCGAGTGGAAATGGGAAACGGGTATGAACCGCAATCAAGTCAGCGAAGCTGAACGTGTACGCGACTATGGACTTTTGGTGATATATTCCAACTGGAGCTATCTGAAGAATCACTATAAAGACCATAAGAAGTATGCCAACCGTTCCCTCGACTGGGTGGCGTATGTTTCAGGCAAACGTGAATCACGCCGTCTCTTGGGCGACTACGTACTGTCACAGGACGATATAGACAAGAATGTGGCGCATGAGGATGCTTCGTTTACCACGACCTGGAGCATCGACCTTCACTTCCCCGACAGCGTGAACAGTGTCCGCTTTCCCGGCAATGAATTCAAGTCGGCTACGGTGCATCGTTGGATTCATCCTTATGCCGTTCCCTATCGCTGCCTCTATTCGCGCAATGTGGACAATCTCTTTATGGCAGGTCGTAATATGAGTTGCACCCATGTAGCTTTGGGTACGGTACGTGTGATGCGTACTACCGGCATGATGGGTGAAGTAGTAGGTATGGCAGCCGGACTCTGCCACAAACGTAGTGTAGAGCCGCGCGATATCTATCATCATCACCTGCCCGAACTGAAGCAACTTATGCAAGCGGGTCTGGGCAAACGCGATGTGCCCGATAACCAACGCTTCAACGAACCCAACAAATTGTTGGAAGTTCCGGGAGCTTACATCAAACCGTAGACAAACTATGAGCAAAAAAAATATTATTACGATATTTCTATCGGCAATATGTACCTTGCCGCTTTGGGGAGGACAACAGTATTACGCTTTTCTGAAAGGTGACACGCTACGTATAGGCAATAACTATATGGAACGCGCCATGCTGTGGAATAACGGTGCACCCGTTACCATCAGCCTTACTGACAAGCAACACGGAAAAAACATTCCGGTACAGGGCAAACAACCCGATTTCTCGATTGTGAAAGGTATCCCTACGGATGCCACGCTCACCGTGAACGAGATACCGACGAACGGCATCCACGCCAGTTATCTGCAGGCTACCGTGGCTTGCACTATCGGTTCGCTGAATATAGAGCGTCGCTATCGCATTTATGCAGACTGTCCCGCCATTGCTTGCGATACCTATCTGAAAGGGCAAGTGGAACTTTATCAGAATAAGGAGGATAACCGCTCTAACGCTGACCGCAAAAATATAGAG
>ERZ779683.263-NODE-263-length-13083-cov-1.48112_pt1 | contig 13083 bp, 9 predicted proteins | sample MGYA00511477_ERZ779683 | MGnify/ENA primary metagenome ERZ779683 (study PRJEB29588, sample SAMEA2158454) | human gut metagenome | biome: human gut; feature: human-associated habitat; material: faeces | place: Denmark | collected 2008/2010 ... | reverse complement strand
TGGACTGGATTTTTGAAACGAATGGATGTATACAATTCGCATATTGCAGAAAAAGGAATTGTTTATGCCCGCTCAATGTATAACATACAACAGACGGTGACACCAGTGGACGGACATCTGGAAGTGAGTTTGGAATGTATCCGTCCGGATGTGGAAATTTATTATACACTGAATGGAAGTAATCCGGCAATGTCTTCTCATCGTTACGACGGACCTATCTGTGTGACGAAAACGCAAATGGTGAAAGCCGCTACCTTTATGAGCGGCAAACAAATGGGAGAAACCTTAGAGTTACCACTCACATGGAACAAAGCTACGGCAAAACCTTTGCTTGACAATAAGAAGAATGAAATGTTATTAGTCAATGGATTGCGGGGAAGCCTGAAATATACTGATTTTGAATGGTGTAACTGGAGCCGGAATGATTCTATCTCTTTCACAATAGATTTGCAGAGTCAGGAAAAACTGAATAAATTAGCCATTGGTTGCATTACGAATTATGGAATGGGAGCGCACAAACCGAGAATGATTCGCGTAGAAGTTTCTGATGATAATCGGACCTACCATGCCATAGGAGAATTGAATTTTTCTCCGGAAGAAATCTATCAGGAAGGAACTTTCAGAAATGACTATTCGATAGACATGGGCGGAGTATCTGCTCGTTATGTCCGGGTGACGGCAGAAGGTGCGGGAATATGTCCCGACGAGCATGTCCGCCCCGGTCAGGAAGCGAGAGTCTATTTTGATGAAGTGATTATAGAATAGTAATCAAGTAGTTAAAAATAGCAATTAGGTGCTTAGTAAAACAATCTTATATAAACTAATTATGATGACATGCTTATGAACATTAGCTTTAAGAAACGAACTTTTTTAATCTTATCAGCAGTACTGGCTGCCACTATTTTCACGTTAGCGCAGCAACAACCGTTGCCCGAATGGCAAAGCCAGTATGCGGTGGGACTGAATAAACTCGCTCCTCACACATACGTATGGCCTTATGCCAACGCTTCCGACATTGAAAAGCCGGGAGGGCATGAACAGTCTCCTTTTTATATGAGTCTGAACGGAAAGTGGAAATTTCATTGGGTGAAGAATCCCGATAACCGTCCGAAGGACTTTTACCAACCTTCTTATTACACAGGAGGATGGGCGGACATCAATGTGCCCGGCAACTGGGAACGTCAGGGTTATGGCACAGCTATCTATGTCAACGAAACGTATGAATTTGACGATAAAATGTTCAACTTCAAAAAGAATCCGCCGTTGGTACCGCATGCAGAAAATGAAGTCGGCTCATACCGCCGTACCTTCAAAGTGCCTGCCGACTGGAAAGGACGCCGGGTAGTACTTTGTTGTGAAGGGGTCATCTCTTTCTATTATGTATGGGTGAATGGAAAATTGCTTGGATACAATCAGGGATCAAAGACAGCTGCCGAATGGGATATTACTGATGTCCTCAATGAAGGCGAAAATGTGGTTGCTTTGGAAGTGTACCGATGGAGTGCGGGTGCTTACCTGGAATGTCAGGATATGTGGCGTTTGAGTGGTATCGAACGCGATGTGTATCTTTACAGCACTCCCAAACAGTATATTGCCGACTACAAACTGGATGCATCTTTAGATAAAGAGAAATACAAAGATGGAATTTTCGGACTTGAAGTGACCGTAGAGGGACCTTCTATTACACCTGGAGCCACTTCTATTGCTTATACCCTGAAAGACGCCGAAGGCAAAACTGTCCTGCAGGATGCCATCCGGATAAAATCCCGTGGATTGAGCAATCTTATCACGTTTGATAGAAAGAATCTACCTGATGTAAAGGCTTGGAGCGCAGAGTATCCTCATCTTTACACATTAATACTCGAACTGAAGGATGAACAAGGCAAGGTCACCGAACTGACGGGTTGCGAAGTCGGCTTCCGTACTTCGGAAATTAAGGACGGACGTTTCTGCATCAACGGTGTTCCGGTATTGGTGAAAGGAACCAATCGCCACGAACACTCCCAGCTGGGACGTACCGTGAGCAAAGAACTGATGGAACTGGACATCAAACTGATGAAGCTGCACAATATCAACATGGTGCGTAACTCGCATTATCCGTCTCACCCTTACTGGTATCAGCTTTGCGACCGCTACGGATTGTACATGATTGATGAGGCAAATATCGAATCCCACGGCATGGGGTATGGGGCTGCTTCTCTTGCCAAAGACACTACCTGGCTGACCGCGCACATGGACCGCACCCACCGGATGTACGAACGTTCCAAGAATCATCCCGCTATCGTCATCTGGTCGTTGGGAAATGAAGCCGGCAACGGAATCAACTTCGAGCGTACCTACGACTGGCTGAAATCGGTAGAAAACACTCGTCCTGTGCAATACGAACGTGCCGAATTGAACTATAATACGGATATTTACTGCCGTATGTACCGCAGTGTGGACGACATCAAAGCATATCTTGCGAAGAAAGACATCTACCGTCCTTTTATTCTTTGCGAATATCTTCATGCGATGGGCAACAGTTGCGGCGGACTGAAAGAATACTGGGATGTATTTGAAAACAATCCGATGGCACAAGGTGGCTGCGTTTGGGACTGGGTGGACCAGTCATTCCGCGAAATAGATAAAAACGGTAAATGGTATTGGACGTATGGCGGTGATTACGGACCGGAAGGAATCCCGAGTTTCGGTAACTTCTGCTGTAACGGTTTGGTAGGCGCCAATCGTGAACCGCATCCGCATTTGCTTGAGGTAAAGAAAGTATACCAGAATATAAAAGCGACTTTGGCGGATCAGAAGAATCTGACTATCCGTGTCAAGAACTGGTATGACTTCTCTAATCTGAATGAGTATGTACTGAACTGGAATGTGACGGCAGACAATGGCAAGATTTTGGCAGAAGGTACGAAAACGATTGATTGTGCACCGCACGCTACCGTAGATGTAGCTTTAGGCGCTGTCAAACTTCCGAATACAATTCGTGAGGCTTATCTGAATATCAGTTGGACGCGTCGTGAAGCATCTTCAATGATCGATAAGGATTGGGAAGTGGCGTACGATCAGTTTGTGCTTGCCGGTAATAAGAATTACACAGGCTACCGTCCGCAAAAAGCAGGTGAAACGATTTTCACCGTTGACAAGCAAACAGGGGCGCTGACTTCATTGAACCTGGACGGCAAAGAATTATTAGCCACTCCACTGACATTAAGCCTTTTCCGCCCGGCAACGGATAATGACAACCGGGATAAGAACGGTGCACGCCTGTGGCGTAATGCAGGATTGGATAATCTGACCCAAAAGGTCGTTTCACTGAAAGAGGGCAAGACTTCGACCACTGCCCGGGTAGAAATTCTAAATGCGAAAGCGCAAAAGATAGGAACTGCCGACTTTGTTTATTCATTGGATAAAAACGGTGCGCTGAAAGTTCTTACTACTTTCCAGCCCGACACGACCATCGTGAAATCAATGGCACGTCTGGGACTGACATTCCGTGTGGCGAACACCTACGATCAGGTTTCTTACCTCGGACGTGGAGGGAATGAAACATACATTGACCGCAATCAGTCCGGCAAAATCGGTGTATATCAGACCACACCGGAACGGATGTTTCATTATTATGTTGCTCCGCAATCTACGGGCAACCGCACCGATGTACGTTGGGCGAAGTTGGCAAATACTTCCGGCGAAGGCCTCTTTGTAGAATCAAATCGTGCTTTCCAGTTTAGTATGATTCCTTTCTCGGATGTATTATTAGAGAAGGCCCGCCATATCAATGAACTGGAACGTGATGGCTTGCTGACAGTGCATCTGGATGCCGAACAGGCAGGCGTGGGAACGGCTACTTGTGGTCCCGGAGTGTTACCGCAGTACTTGGTTCCATTAAAGAAACAGAGTTTTGAATTTACCCTTTATCCGGTGAAATAGATACTAAATCAATAGGTTATTTAGATTATATATAAAGGTGGGGGTTACACTGATTGAATGGAATATCGTAAGAAAGTATTCCATGAGAATCGTGAAATCCGTACCTTTATTTTATTTTTGTAAAACTGCAATAATTTATAGGCTATGAATAAACTACTAATCTCTCTCTTATTGTCTTCTACCCTCATCGGTGGAGTGCAGGCACAGAAAAAAGAAAACTACTACGTGAAGCATGTTGAATTTCCTCAAGATGCAACGCTCGAACAGAAAGTCGATATGGCAGCGCGGCTGGTACCCACTCCGCAACAATATGCCTGGCAACAAATGGAACTGACCGCTTTCCTTCATTTTGGCATCAACACTTTTACCGGACGTGAATGGGGAGACGGAAAAGAAGACCCTGCACTCTTTAATCCTTCAGAACTCGATGCTGAACAATGGGTGAAGAGTTTGAAAAATGCAGGTTTCAAAATGGTTATTCTGACCGCCAAGCATCACGACGGTTTCTGCCTTTGGCCAACAGCCACCACCAAACATTCCGTAGCCTCTTCTCCTTGGAAGAACGGACAGGGGGATGTCGTAAAAGAACTCCGGAAAGCCTGCGATAAATATGATATGAAGTTCGGCGTCTATCTTTCTCCGTGGGATCGGAATGCGGAATGTTATGGGGACTCTCCCCGTTACAATGAATTTTTTGTCCGTCAATTGACAGAATTACTTTCCAATTATGGTGAGGTGCATGAAGTCTGGTTCGACGGGGCGAATGGCGAAGGTCCGAACGGAAAAAAACAAGTGTATGACTGGGACGCTTTCTATAAAACCATCCAACGCCTTCAACCGAAAGCTGTGATGGCGATTATGGGAGACGATGTCCGTTGGGTAGGAAATGAAAGAGGGCTGGGACGCGAAACGGAATGGAATGCCACCGTACTGACTCCGGGAATTTATGCCCGCTCGACAGAAAACAACAAACGTCTGGGTGTCTTTAGCAAAGCGGAAGATTTAGGAAGCCGCAAAATGCTGGAGAAAGCTACGGAATTATTCTGGTATCCTTCGGAAGTGGATGTGTCCATCCGTCCGGGATGGTTCTATCATGCGGAAGAAGACGCGAAAGTGAAATCCTTGAAACATCTGTCGGATATTTATTTCCAGTCGGTAGGATATAACTCCGTGCTTTTATTGAATATACCGCCCGACCGCAAAGGCTTGATTAATGAAGCGGACGTGAATCGTCTGGAGGAATTTGCAGCTTACCGTGAACAGATATTTGCCGATAACCGGGTGAAGAAAGGGAGAAACTACTGGAATGCCATTTCGGGCAGTGAAGCCGTTTATTCTTTGGAACCGGGTTCGGAAATTAACTTAGTGATGCTTCAGGAAGATATCACAAAAGGACAGAGAGTGGAGTCTTTCGTTGTAGAGGCTTTGACTGATAACGGTTGGAAAGAAGTAGGCAAGGGTACGACAATCGGATATAAACGTATGCTGCGTTTCCCGGTCGTGAAAGCCAGTCAGTTACGGGTGAAGATTGACGAATGTCGTCTGACTGCTCATATTAACCAAGTGGCCGCTTATTATGCAGCTCCTTTGCAGGAAGTGGTTCAGGGTGAAGATTGGAATAATCTGCCTCGTGCCGGCTGGAAACAAGTCGCTGATTCTCCGTTGACGATTGACTTGGGCAAATCGGTGACATTAGCCAGCTTTACTTATGCCCCTTCGAAAGCGGAAGCGAAACCGACGATGGCTTTCCGTTATAAATTCTTTGTGAGCATGGACGGAAAGCACTGGAAGGAAGTTCCTGCCAATGGTGAGTTCAGTAATATCATGCACAACCCGCTGCCGCAAACGGTCACTTTCGGCCAGAAAGTACAGGCGCGTTATATTAAGTTGGAGGCTACTACACCTACCGCAACAACCGCGAAAGTAGGAATGGATGAAATAGGAGTGATAACAACTCCCTGATGGGATTGTTATCGCTGAAAGATATGCTTAGAGAATAGCAGTGAAGACTGGCAGTCCCGATTTCTAGTGAATCGGACGCCAGTCTTTTTTTCTAAACCAAATGAAGCTTTTGCTGTTATTAATAAAAAAGGACAGAAGTTATGCTTGTACTAGATTTAGGAAAATGGATGAACAAAATCCTGATAGATTGGGGAATAGCCCCGACAGTTGCCGACCGTTTTGATGAGACTATTATTGCTGTGCTGATGATAGCAATTGCTATCGGTCTGAATTATCTCTGCCAGGCGATTCTTATAGGAGGAATGAAGCGGTACACCCGTCGGAAACCGCACCTTTGGAATACGTTGCTGATGAAGCGCAAAGTGTTTCACAACCTGATTCATACGGTTCCGGCTTTTCTGGTTTATTCTTTACTGCCAATGGCTTTTATTCGTGGCAAGGACTTATTGCTTATTTCCCAGAAAGCTTGTGCCGTTTACATAATCTTTTCTTTGCTGTTGGCCATTAATGGGATTCTATTGATGATAATGGATATCTACGACGGGAAGGAGTCAATGAAGAACCGTCCGATGAAAGGATTCATTCAGGTGTTGCAGGTGCTTCTGTTCTTTGTCGGTGGAATCATTATCATTGCCATTATTGTGAATAAGTCCCCAGCCAGTTTGTTTGCGGGATTAGGGGCTTCGGCCGCCATACTGATGCTGGTATTCAAGGATTCCATACTAGGATTTGTGGCGGGGATCCAGCTTTCCGCCAATGATATGGTTCGTCCGGGCGACTGGATAACGCTTCCTTCCGGTGCTGCCAATGGCACAGTGCAGGAGATTACTCTGAATACAGTCAAGATTCAGAATTTCGATAATACGATTTCTACCGTTCCCCCTTATACCTTGGTTAGCAGCCCTTTCCAGAACTGGCGGGGAATGGTGCAATCAGGAGGACGAAGGGTAATGAAGAATATAACCCTGGATTTGACTACGCTCCAATTCTGTACGCCCGAAATGCTCGACCGTTATCGGAAGGAAATCCCTTTGATGGCGGATTATCAGCCTGAAGAAGGTGTAGTACCTACCAATTCCCAGGTTTATCGTGTATATATCGAGCGTTATTTGTGCAGCTTGCCTGTGGTGAATCAAGATTTGGACTTGATTATCAGCCAGAAAGAAGCCACGATGTATGGAGTACCTATTCAAGTTTACTTCTTCTCCCGAAACAAAGTTTGGAAAGAATACGAACGTATCCAGTCGGACATCTTCGACCATTTGCTGGCAATGGTTCCCAAGTTTGACTTGAAGGTTTATCAGTATTCGGATTAATATAACAAAATTCGTTTTATAATGTCCGGAATCGTTTGTATTTATGCCTGTTTTCACGTATCTTCGTCTAGTGATTCATAAAAAGCCGATAAAAAGATGAAATATCCTATTGGAATACAGAGCTTTGACCGCCTTCGTGAAGACGGTTTTGTTTATGTAGACAAGACTGCCTTAGTTTACAACCTTGTGCAAACGGGTTCAATCTATTTCTTGAGTCGTCCCCGTCGTTTTGGGAAGAGTCTGTTGGTGAGTACACTTGCCTGTTATTTTCAGGGGCGGAAAGAACTTTTCGACGGACTGGCAATTGCTGACCTTGAAAAAGACTGGTTGCAATATCCTATTTTCCGCATTGACTTTAACGGTGGGCCATACACCCAACCGGGAGTGCTCGAAGCAACTATCGAAGGGTATTTAGGCAATTGGGAAGACATCTATGGCAAAAATCTGAACTATACTACCACAGGTGACCGCTTCAAGGAACTGCTCCGCCGTGCTTATGAACGGACAGGGCAGCGTGCGGTAGTACTGATTGATGAATATGACAAACCAATTCTCGATGTGTTGGATACCGGAACTTACACCTGCAACCATGTAGGAGAGAAACTTTTGCTTGAAGACCATCACAGGGAAATTCTGAAATCTTTTTATTCCACCTTCAAAGGAGCTGACGAATACTTGAAATTCGTACTGTTGACGGGAGTTACGAAATTTTCGCAAGTAAGTGTGTTCAGTGGCTTCAACCAACCAAAAGACATTAGTATGGATGAACGCTACGAATCACTATGCGGAATCACTCAGGAAGAATTGGAGAAATACTTCGCAGAACCCATCTCGCGATTGGCAACTAAATACGAATGTACGGTGGAGGAAATGAAGGACTGGTTGAAACGGCAGTACGATGGCTATCATTTTAGTACGAACATGGCCGCCATCTATAATCCGTTTAGCATACTTAATGCCTTTGATATGAATGAAATCCGTGACTACTGGTTCGCCACCGGTACCCCGACTTATTTGATACGTCTGCTACAACACAGTCGCGAACAGAACTAACAGGAAAATTCTACGACCCAACTATGTTTATAGACTACAAAGCGGATGTGGAACAGCCCCTACCAATGATTTTTCAAAGCGGATACCTCACAATCAAGGAATATAATAAAAAAATGGGAACCTATCTGCTCGATTTCCCAAACAACGAAGTACGGAAGGGATTCTTGTCTGTATTAGCAGCCAATTATATGAAGCCGAAGAGTAAAGAAGTGACGAGTTGGATAACAGATGCCGTGATGGACCTTGAACGCGGTGATACAGATGCGTTCCGCCGTTCCCTCACCTCTTTTTTGGCAAGTATTCCCTATGACTCCCACGGCTCGTTGAAAGATATAGATATAACAGAAAAGCATTTTCAATACACTTTTTATCTATTGCTTCGACTGATAGGCGTATATTGCACCGCCATCCATTGCGAGGACCGCCAAAGCTACGGACGGGTGGATTGTACGCTGGAGATGGAGGATTACGTCTATATCTTTGAATTCAAAATGGATGGAACAGCACAGGAAGCTCTGGAACAAATAGAGAAGACTGGCTACGCCAAGCCTTATCTGGCAGACAAACGAAAAGTGATTTGCATCGGAGTGAACTTCTCATCTGTCACACGGACAGTAGAAGACTGGGAAGAAGTTTCTATCGTATGAGAAATATCATAATTATTTTCCAAGATATATTTGTTGTTCATTCATTATTATAGAAAGAACTAACGAGACGGTACTTTATTAATATAAAATCAGCTCGAAGTCTGCATAAATAGGTAAATGGTCGCTGACACCGCCTTGATACTTCATCCCCTTATAAGTGCGGAAAGGTTCTTTATCACCATATTTTTCGTCATCTTTCAGTAAAAAGGGGAGAAGGCATACATTTGCTTTTTCTTCGCTGGTGAAAAAGTGATTTGATTGATTTAATAGAGTGCCTGATACAATCAAGTGATCGAGTAATCCCCATTCACCACGATATTTGTAAGAACCGAAGTCTTTTGATTTAGCTTTCCGGGCGAGTAGGTGATATAGTTTTAATGAGGAGGGGGCAACTGTTGAGAAGTTGGTAGATTATTGGTAGTAACAGGAGGTGCTTCAGCTTCCAATATTTTCTGAATAGATTGATTGGTCGGGTAATCGTTGAAATCTCCCATAATAATGACTTGCGGAAGAGAACGAATGTTCATAATGCTATCAACTTCCATACGTAGAATGTGAGCTGCATATAAGCGATAGGATTCCGATTCTTTGGCTCCACCCGAACGGCTGGGGAGGTGGCAGACAAATACGTCGAGGGTATCTCCCGTCAGTAGAAGTCCGCTGACGTGTAGCAAATCTCTTGTCGGGCGGTATTGCTTCAACGGAGGGATGGAAATGGAACGGGAAGATAATAGTTTGAATAAATCCCGTTGATAAAGCAAGGCTACGTCAATTCCTCTTAAATCAGGGGAGTTGGTCATTACATAACGATAACTAAGCTCTTTTAAAGGAGAACGGCGGGTCAGGTCACGAAGCACTGTATCATTTTCTACTTCACATAATCCGACTAATGCAGGCGGACTCCATTCGCCAATCGCCGTAATTACACGGGCAACGTCAACCAGCTTTTTTTTATATCTGCTATAATTCCAATGACGCATCGCGTCGGGAAGAAATTCATGATCGTTCTTCAAACTGTCGTGGTGTGTATCAAACTGGTTTTCTATGTTCCAACTTACAACGCGGAAAGGGATTCTTTCTTGTTGAGAGGGGACTTGTGTGTCGTGATAGCCTTGTCCTTCGTGAGAATCTTGTGCGATAGCATAAGAAGGAGCAAAGAAACTTACAGCTATTAAATTCATTGCAAAAAAGAGCATGGCAACAGCTACTCTCTTTTCACTGTTACCATACTCTTCTTTATGTTGACTTATCTGTCTGTTATTTCTTGGCAGGAACATGTGCCAAGATATCCAATAGATGTTTCCAGAATTTCTCAACGGTAGGAATAAGCATTCGTTCGTCAGGAGAGTGAACACCTGTCAGTGTCGGTCCGAAAGAAATCATATCCAGCGTTGGATATTTATCAAGGAACAGACCACATTCCAATCCTGCATGGATGGCTTTAACTTTCGCGTCTACACCAAACAGACGCTTGTAAGATTCAACAGCCACTTCGAGGATAGCCGAGTGGGGATTCGGTTTCCATCCCGGATAACCCTCGCCAAACGTAACATTGGCTCCCGCCAGTTGGAATACAGCACGAACCGTGTTCGCCATATCGTTGCGTGCGGATAGTATCGAGCTCCGCTGACTAGTTTCAATGCGGATGACATGATTCGGCTTCATCTTGACAGATGCCAGGTTGGTAGAAGTTTCCACCAGTCCGGGAATATCCTGGCTCATGGCGTATACACCGTGAGGAGCTGCATACAGAGCTTTTAATAAACGGGTAGTGGTATCCTGGTCGATAGCCGTCTTGCGGGGAGTTTCCGATTCGAGAACCAACTTTAAGTCGGGCTCTACAACGGATAATTCGTCTTCCATTTCGCTGGTGAAGATATTCAGTTCGGTGCGGACATCATGTTTGGCATCTTCGGGAACAGCACAGATAGTGTATGCCTCGCGGGGAATAGCGTTGCGCAGATTACCACCGTTGATTTCACAGAGGTACAGATCGTGTCTGGCAGCCATGCGGGAAAGGAAACGGTTCAGTATTTTGTTGGCATTTCCCCGTCCCAAATGAATATCACCACCGGAGTGACCACCTTTCAAACCTTTCACTTCCACTTTGAAGAAGAAATATCCGGCAGGAATTTCCACCTCTTTATATGTAAATTCTGCAACGGAGTCAATGCCTCCGGCACAGCCGATAAAGATTTCCCCTTCATCTTCCGAATCGAGGTTCAGAAGAATATCACCGCTCATAAAGCCTTCCTGCAGGGCGAAAGCTCCGGTAAGCCCCGTTTCTTCGTCTACTGTAAACAGACATTCCAACGGACCATGTTCAATGCTGTCGTCAGCCAGAATAGCCAGTTCGGTAGCTACACCGATACCGTTGTCGGCTCCGAGGGTAGTGCCTTTGGCTTTCAGCCATTCACCGTCAATTTCCGTTTCGATGGGGTCGGTGAGGAAGTCATGTTGAACGTCATTGTTCTTTTCGCACACCATGTCGATATGTGATTGCAATACGACGGTTTGAAGATTTTCCTTTCCCGGAGTAGCGGGTTTTTTAATCAATACGTTGCCGGCTTCGTCCACCTTGGTTTCCAGGTTATGTTTTGCTCCGAATGCCTTCAGGTAGGCAATCATTTTCTCTTCCTTCTTCGAAGGGCGTGGCACTTGGCAGATTTCTTCGAAATACTTGAATACGCCAGCCGGCTTTAAGTCTTTTTTTTCCATGCTGTTTTTATTTTATAATTAGGAATAGAAGGGCTGTTTTCGCTTCTTCTATTGCTAAATATGGTTAATTTGATTGACTTATCTGAACTCATATCTCATTAAAGCCTATCTTTGCACTCACAAAATTAATAGAAATGGTTGAGACTATACTGATAACTTTGTTAATAGTTGCTATTTCCCTGGTATTATTAGGGGTGAAAGTATTCTTTACGAAGGGGGGGAAGTTCCCTAATGGTCATGTGAGCGGTAATAAAGAGTTGCGTAAGAAAGGAATCGGTTGTGCGCAGTCGCAGGATCGTGAAGCACAAAAGAAATCACGTTTTTCTATTGATGAGTTGGAAAAAGCCTTGAACGATAGTATGAACTAATTAATTAAAAACAATATTTTAGAGTTATGAATAGAATAAACTACCTCATGAACGGTTTAGCTGCACTTGCGTTTATCGTTTTATTCTCACAATGCGCCGGCAAAGCTGATAATCAAGTTGCAACTACTCCGGCTTCGGCTAATGCAGAATTGTCTGGAATGAAAATAGCTTATGTTGAAATAGATACCTTGTTGGCTAAATACAATTTCTGTATTGACTTGAATGAGGCTATGGTAAAGAAGAGCGAAAATGTTCGCATGACGCTGAATCAGAAGATGACAGCTTTGAACAAAGAAAAACAGGAATTCCAAAAGAAATATGAAAGCAATGCTTTCCTGTCACCGGAAAGAGCTCAGCAGGAATACAATCGTTTGGCTAAAATGGAACAGGATTTGCAGGAATTGAGCAATAAACTTCAAAATGGTCTGATGGAAGACAATAATGCTAACAGTTTGCTTTTCCGTGACTCTATCAACGCTTTCCTGAAAGAATATAATAAGACTCGTGGATATAGCCTGATCTTCAGCAACACAGGTTTCGATAATCTGCTTTATGCTGATAGTGCATATAATATCACAAAAGAAATTGTAGATGGATTGAATGCCAGATATTCATCTGCTAAGAAATAAAAAACGTCTTTTTTAGGCCCTTGGGTTTCCTAAGGGCATTCATGATTTTAATAAATTGATGCCTGTTCAAGACTGAGAAGCTTTGAACAGGTTTTTTTATTTCTCTTCTTTTGCTTCTTCCTGTGGAATGCGGAAAGCGGTGTAAAGTTCAAGTACGGCAGCGATAGTCAGACAGGCAATCCATTCATTTCCACGGGTGGTAAACATGAAAGCTCCCGTCAGTATCAGCGCAAGTGCTCCGAATATCTGCTGGATACGCAGACGTTTTAAAATTTTGCTTTTTCCTTTAACCGGTGTGTTTACTTGTGCCAGAGCAATGAATCCGGTTCCGATGGTATAAATATAAGGAGCATAGTTCCATCCGGTGATATATACAGCAGCCCCTGTGAGAGCCATGATTGCGCCTACGGCGAAAAGTGCGGGTACTAATTGTTTCATTTATTATCTTCAAAAACGTAAATATCTT
>ERZ779683.208-NODE-208-length-15309-cov-1.71811_pt1 | contig 15309 bp, 8 predicted proteins | sample MGYA00511477_ERZ779683 | MGnify/ENA primary metagenome ERZ779683 (study PRJEB29588, sample SAMEA2158454) | human gut metagenome | biome: human gut; feature: human-associated habitat; material: faeces | place: Denmark | collected 2008/2010 ... | reverse complement strand
TTCACCATCCGTCCAGTTCTTAATTACCGAACTCGGAGTAAAAGTGCGAGTCTGACGGCTTGTAAAATCATACGCACCTTTCACTTCCGCCCTCAATCCGTCAATAATATTGACTCTGATAAAAGCTGAAGAATTCAACCGGGCCGTTTCGATATGATTGGTGACCTGCTCCATATAAGCAATAGGGCTGATTTTTGTACTAGACCATAAATAAGAGGCATAAGGTTCCGCACCGGAATATATCCCAGCATCTGGCTCTGCAACTGGACACATTGTCAAAACCTGATTTGCCTGCTGATCTTTGCCATCCACACGCCCACCATCTTTCCAGTCCATTGACGGAGCCATATTAACGCCTAAAGTGATGCGATCATACAATTTTGTCTCCACATTAGCCCGCAGATTCAAACGTTTGTAAGCACTCTCTATAGCAATACCTTGCTGGTCTATATATCCCAGAGAAAGCCGGTATTGAGTATTCCCTCTACCATTTGAAACAGAAAGCTGATAATTCTGCATCGGAGCCAAACGATAAAATTCATCCTGCCAGTCAATTAGTCTTAATCCACCGTAACCGGGCTGTGTCCATCGCGGGTCATTCATATACTCATAGTTTACCCGATTACCATTCAAGGCATAACGGGTATCCCAATCATCATCTGCCGTAGCTCCTTTTCCTCCTAAAGCAGCAAGGTATCTACTATTGTTATAGGCAGTCCGGAAAGTGATCCACTCTTCCGGGCTTAGTACATCTATTTTCTTTTCCAATTGTTGGATACTGAATGCAGCAGAAAACTGTACCCGGACTTTATCATCCTTATTAGCCATTTTAGTTGTAATCAAAACAACACCATTAGCACCACGAGAACCGTAAATAGCAGAAGATGAAGCGTCTTTCAAAACTTCAATCGACTGAATATCATTTGGGTTGATACTTCCCAAATCATCTATCGGAATTCCATCTACTACATATAAAGGAGTGGCATCCGCATTAATGGAAGCAGCTCCGCGCACACGAATCTGTAATTCTGATCCCGGCGCACCATTAGTTGACCGTACTTCTACTCCCGCCAACTGCCCCTGCAATGAAGAGGCAAGATTGGGTGCCGGACGGTCTTCAAGTTTCGCTGCATCAACTTTGGCAATGGCCCCGGTCACATTCCCCCTTTTGGCTGTACCATAACCGATTACAACCACTTCGTCCATTTGCACGTCATTTTCGCTCATCCTGATGGCAAAAACACTCTTTCCTTATTTATCTGTAAAAAAAGGTCGCTCTTCAGTTCGATCTTTTTCTGCCACGACACATATCCCAAATAAGACACCTCAATTGTCTTAGCTTTATCAGGAACTGTAAGAGTAAATTTGCCATCCACATTGGTAATTGTCATTCCAGACTTCCCTTCTGCTACAATAGTTGCCCCGATCAACGGTTCATTTCGTTCATCAACCACCGTACCGGATATGGTACGTTTTTGTGCAAATACTGTGACCGAATGGAGAGCCGAAATCATCATCAAGAAGAAAAATATATATTTTCTTCTCCAACAGCTAATCTCACAAACAGTGCTTTTCATACATTCTAGTTTTCATTTAATAATATTAGTTTTATACAATCTCATAAACCATGGTAATACAAAATCCAGTTATCAATTCAACAGCAAATATAGCGGCATACATGAAGCTGCTCATGCATTTTTCTCCATATACCATGCACATTTGTCCACCTGAACATTCTTATATAGTCCCTCTTTCTTTTTTTCAGGTTATTCAAGAAATTCAATGCAAAAGTCTGAATTTAAACTTTAAAATTACGTGCTATTTATCTATCTTTACCGCAAATCTAAAAAAACACAATCATTATTATCACTATACAAGTATGAGATTCTTCATTAAAGCTACAATTTTCTTTTTTATATGTACATGTATTATATATCCGGCAAACGCCTCCATAGAAATACATGCTAGGAATCTGACTGCCACTGACGGATTAGCCAATAATTCTATCAGGCATATCTATCAAGACAGCAAAGGATTCATTTGGTTTTCTACTTTAAATGGCCTGAGCCGTTATGATGGAAATTCATTTGTTACTTTCCGTCCCCAGAGCGGTGAAGAACTGTCATTAGCGGATCATCGTATCAGAAGTGTACAGGAAGACTCTGACGGATTCCTATGGATTACAACTTCCGCGGAACAAATCAGTTGTTATGATTTGAAAAAAGACTGTTTTGTAGATTTCACCGGCAAAGGAGAAATGAAAGACCGTTATAATGAAGTCACAATCCTCCCTAATAAGGATATATGGCTTTGGGGAAGGGTGCAAGGCTGCCGGAAAATTACTTATAAAAACAACAAATTCAGTTCGGAAACATATTCTACCGACAACCATAAACTAAAATCCGACAATATACGTTTTCTTAGTGTATTTGATTCAAATTCCATTTGGATTGGTACAGGAAAAGGGCTGTATTTACTTAAAGATAACACGCTCGAATGTATAGATTCGACTCACTACTTCCTTCAAAGCGCAGTCATTGATAATACTATTTATTTCATAACATCAGAGGGATTTATTTGGAAATACAACCAGCAGCACCTCACGAAAGTTGCCAATACTGCCACATCAACTGATTTTTTGCTAACAGGCAATATTGTATTACGTAACGAATGGCTGTTATTTACCAAACAAGGCGGAATCTTATTCAATCCCAAGACCAATACAACCAGAATTGCTCCGGAAGAGCTCAATATCCGTAATGGATTGGTAGTGAAAGATAACCGCAACAACTACTGGGTTCATAATCAGACTGGATACATTAACTATATTCAAAAAGAATCCGGTAGTGTCAAAAAGATTGATGTAAGATCGTCAAAGCTTCCATATTTCATTGATTACGAACGCTATCATGTCTATCATGACTCCAGAGACATTATATGGATAACGACTTATGGGAACGGACTTTTTGCCTATAATCCTACTACTAAAGAACTGGAACATTTTACCGCAACCGCCAATCATACAAATCCCATCGCCTCAAACTATCTTCAATATATAATAGAAGATCACTCGGGCAATTTATGGACAAGTAGCGAATATTCCGGTATATCCCAAATTGAAATCATAAATAAAGGGGCTGCAAAAGTATATCCCGAAGGTGAATTAAATATCGACAGGGCAAATGCCATCCGCTTCATATCCCACATGCAAGATGACGAAGTATGGATAACAACGCGTGCAGGCGGATTATATATCTACGATAATAAACTAACAAAACAGAAAAGCAAAAAGTATTATGATATAAATATCTATTCTGCATGTGAGGATAGTAAAGGTAATATATGGTTGGGAACACGCGGGAAAGGGCTCCAAGTCGGAGACGACCAACACTATATACATCAGGCAACCGATACAAATTCCTTAGCTGCCGATCCAGTATTCTGCATTTTGCAAGACCGCAAACAACGTATGTGGATAGGAACGTTCGGCGGAGGACTTGATCTCGCTGTTCCTAAAAAAGACAAATACATATTCCGGCATTTTTTCAATAAGACTTATGGCCAAAAGGAAATCCGCACTATCTGCGAAGACCGTAACGGATGGATATGGGTAGGAACCAGTGAAGGTGTTTTTGTATTCGATCCTGACCGTATTATAAAAGACCCGAACGATTTTTACCAATACAATCTGGATAACCATCAATTATACAAGATAAGAAAGGCAGGATATGGATTGCCGAATCAGGTATCGGATTTTGCGTAGCCAATATAAAGAATGATTATAAAGATATATCCTTTACTCACTATACGGTCAATGATGGACTTGTCCACAGTGTAGTACAAGCTTTCATTGAAGATGATGAAGGAAATATCTGGGTATCCACCGAATATGGGATTTCTTGTTTTAACCCGGAAAACAAAATATTCAACAATTACTTCTTTTCTAATGATATATTGGGGAATGTATATACAGAAGGATGTGCCAAATTAAAAGATGGTCGTTTGGCTTTCGGCACCAACCACGGACTTATAATACTCAATACTAAGCAAATTAAAAACAAAGAGAAAATTCCGTCCGTTACATTTACAGACTTAAAGTTAAACGGAATATCAGTCCGTCCTGCCGATATGGACTCTCCATTGACAGCCGCTCTGGCATATACAGATGCCATCAGTCTGAAATATTACCAAAGTTCCTTTGTCATAGACTTCTCCACTTTTGACTATCCCATTTCGACTAATACAAGGTTCAGCTACAAACTTGAAGGATATGACGATGACTGGAGTATTCCTTCTACATTAAACTTTGCAGCTTATAAAAACTTACCGGCAGGTACCTACTATCTACATGTCAAAGCCTGCAGCGTATCAGGGATATGGAGTGATAACGAGGAGACACTTGAAATCAAAGTAACTCCCCCTTTTTGGGCAACCGGATGGGCTTTCTTTGTTTACATACTCATTGCAGGCATTATCATGTATTTTGTATATCGTACTATCAGGAATATTAACAACTTGCGGAATAAAATTAAAGTAGAAAAGCAATTAACAGAATACAAGTTAGTATTTTTCACCAATATCTCACATGAATTCAGAACTCCGCTTACACTAATACAAGGGGCTTTGGACAGAATCCACCGTACCCACAATATCCCCAAGGAGATACGTTACTCTATCAAACTAATGGACAAAAGTACCCAGCGTATGCTGCGTCTGATCAACCAATTACTTGAATTCCGGAAAATGCAGAACAACAAACTCGCCCTTTCACTTGAAGAAACTGACGTTATCGCTTTCTTATATGAAATCTACCTAAGCTTTCAGGATACAGCCGAATCCAAGAATATGGATTTCAAATTTATACCATCCGTCAATTCATACAAAATGTATATTGATAAAGGTAATATCGACAAAATCGCCTACAATCTTTTATCAAATGCTTTCAAATATACTCCTTCCGGTGGAAAGATAGAATTCAGCATTTATATTGATAAACAGAAACAGCTATTAATCATGAAAGTAACGGATACAGGTGTAGGCATACCCAAAGAAAAACGTAATGAGCTGTTTAAACGTTTCATGCAAAGCAGTTTTTCTAGCGACAGTATAGGAGTAGGTTTACATCTTACCCATGAACTGGTTCATGTTCACAAAGGGAACATCTGCTATGAAGAAAATCCGTCAGGTGGTTCTATTTTCATTGTAACTTTACCTACTGATTCTTCCATTTATCAATCTAACGACTTCCTTATTCCTGAAAATGCCATATTAAAAGAAGAAGCACAAAACCATCCTTCGCTTTCTGCTCTTAATGAGGAAAATGCTCACTCTGAATCAGAAGAAGAAATAGATAAAGAAGTAGAAAATATAGAGAAAGAACTAAAAACAGAACTGAACGCATCTGATCAAGAGGGTCCTCTAAACAAACGGAAAATACTTATTATCGAGGATGACAATGACGTACGGGAATTCTTGAAAGAAGAACTGACCCCATATTTCGAGGTTGCTGCCGAAGCGGATGGAAAAAATGGTCTGGAGTATGCCCATAATAATGATATAGACCTCATTATCAGCGATGTCATGATGCCTGGATATAATGGTTTCGAGATAACCCGTAAACTAAAAAGTGACTTTAGTACCAGTCATATTCCTATAATCCTACTTACAGCCCTGAATGCAGCGGAAAGCCATCTGGAAGGAGTGAAAAGCGGTGCAGACTCTTACATAACAAAACCTTTCAGTACCAAACTGTTACTGGCAAGCATATTCAAACTGATAGAACAGCGTGACAAACTAAAGGAGAAGTTTTCCAATGACTTGTCAGCCAAACGTCCTGTGATGTGTACATCGGATAAAGACAAGGAGTTTGTCGAAAATCTGACCAAGATAGTGGAAGAACAACTGACTAACCCTGAATTTACTGCCGATGATTTTGCTTCTATGATGTCACTGGGTCGCACCATCTTTTACCGTAAAGTGCGTGGAGTGACCGGATATACTCCCAAAGAATATCTTCGTATCATGCGAATGAAGAAAGCTGCTGAATTGTTGTCAACCAAGAAATATACCGTATCTGAAGTAACTTATATGGTCGGCATCAATGACCCGTTCTATTTCAGCAGATGTTTTAAGGCTCAATTTGGCATCTCTCCTTCCAGTTATCAGAAAAGATACCAAGAGGGCATAAGAGAAACAGAAATAAACGAAGATTAATAAATATATTTATGTGTTTGTGAACATATGTACATGTTTAATGGAATTTTTTCACTAGTCGGAATAAAAAGTTCAGACTAATTTTGTCTCAGAAAAAATTATCAACACATTTAATTATAGCATTATGAAAAGATCAGTATTAATTTTAAGCCTGGCAGCCTTTGTATTATCAAGCAACGCACAAGTATTAAAAAGCAATCTGCTAAATGGATATAAACAAGGTGATAAATTGGAAAAAGCTACATATAATAAAGCTGATGCTCCGATAAAAATAGATACCTGGTGTGAAGCATTCTCTTCCCAAACTGACAAGAATGCCGGTAGTCCCATTACCGGACAAGAGCTCAGTTATGAGGGATATACGGAAAAAGGAGTATCTATCAAAATAGGAGAACTCCCGGAAAATGTGAAAGGTTCAAGATTTAGCGTATATTCCATTTCTGAAAAGAATGACTATTGCAGGGGAACTTTATACCTTTCATTTTTGGCAAACTTTTCCTCCGTCGCTTCCAGTCGCTTAGGCGATTTCATTGCTCTTTCCCCTGTTCATACTGGCGGTAATCTGCGTGCCAGAGTATATGTCGGTAAGATAGACGATGAACATATCCGATTCGGGACTAATCTGTTAAGAGTTAATGCAGAATCCTTCAAAAGCCATGCGCTTAATAAGACGCATCTATTGGTTCTCAAACTGGATTATAAAAAGAACGAGGTTTCATTATTTGTAGACCCAGCCTTAACAGCAGAAGAACCTCAACCCGATGTGGTAGCGAAGGGGGACGAAGATAATAACAAATTAAAAGGGGGGATTCGTTCTATTTCATTTAGGAACCGCGATGATTTGACCGGAAATGTCGGTAACTTCCGCTTCTCTTCCAGTTGGGCAGGTGTGATAGCTCAATAAAAATCTATTTTTATTATTGCATTATGATGTAATATGGAGCATTGAATTGTGTACAATGCTCCATTGTTTTTACAATCATGTCACTTAAATTCACTTCTGTCATTTTACATCATAATAAGTATTATCCTCCTCCTTCACATAAAGAAAAAAAATGACTTATCTTTAATAGACAAGCTTTCTGTTTTTAATAAACTATTGAGGAGTTTATTAAAAACGGTATCCAAGTTTATTATAAATTATAAATTTCGATTTTAAGGTTCTCCCTGTACTTTTTCATAACAAAAAAGACTGCGAACCTTATAAAGATTTGCAGCCTTTAGCTTATACGGTAACTCTCACAGCTTAACTATTGTAAGGAGCTTCTGATATATTGTTATAATATTGTACTATTCTATTTTCATTCTTTTTTAAATTCTTTATCCATTAATCTTTCCGCTTGCAAATATACAAAATTAAAAAGGCTTTGTCAAGAGTGCGCTACTATAAGAAAAAGTATTTGTAACAAAGTTCCATATCTAATACCTTACAACCATAATATCGCTATTTGTGGATAAAACTACATACAAAATGGAATTTTTTCATCATAGCTATTTGCAGAATCAACCTAATTTTGTCATACAGGTCTAAAAGAATTATTAATCATATATAAATATCACAGAAATTATGAAACACATCCTTTTTTATGCATTATTCTTTATTTTAAAGATTGCGTCGGCACAAGCCCAAAGTCTTGACCAGCCGAAGAACTATCCAGCAGATGCTATTTCTTCTTTTGCTGAACGTCTGGAACCTATGGGACGCATCTTGGAAGACGATAATTATTATGTGTGGTGTTGTGCACCAATTATAGATGAAAAGAATAAAGTACATGTATTTTATTCACGTTGGGAAAAAAAGTATGAAATGAAAGGATGGCTGGGGCATTGTGAAATCGCACACGCCGTAGCCGACCAACCGGAAGGCCCATACAAATATGTATCAACAGTACTGTCCCCCCGCCCGGGCTATTTTGATGGTAATACATGTCACAATCCAAGCATTTATAAAATAGACGGTCGTTACTGGCTATTTTACATGGGAGCAACCAATGGTAAATTTGGAACGAAACGTATCGGATACGCTGTAGCAAACTCTATTTGGGGACCGTGGGAAAGATGCGAAAAACCATTATTAATGCCTGGAAATACAGGTGAATGGGATGATTATATTACCACTAATCCAGCTTTCTTAAAACATCCGGACGGAAAATACTGGCTTTATTATAAATCTTGTAATGAAAATGAATATGTGAACCAACATATCAATGGTATTTCAGGTAACCGGAAATATGGGGTAGCTTTTGCAGATAAAATCACAGGACCTTATCGACGATATGAAAAAAATCCGATCGTCGATTTCTCCGGTTTCGGAGAAAACAGGCAAGTAGAAGATGCGTATATCTGGTATGAAAACGGTATATTCAAAATGTTAATGAGAGATATGGGGTTCTACGACCATACAGTGGGGCTCTATTTCGAATCCAAAGACGGGCTGAACTGGCAAAACCCTCAAATTGGTTGGTTTGGAGCAGAGCATTATATCAAACAACCACCCGCTCCTAAACATCTCAAACGTTATGGACGTTTCGAACGCCTGCAAGTACTAATGAAAAATGGAAAACCGGCTTACCTTTTCACGGCTTCCCAAGGGGGAAAAGCAGAAACATCTTCAGGTTTCGTCTTTAAAATCAAGCCCGAATAAACGAACATAGAACTTAAAGTACACTTATAAAAAACTGTTATGAAAAAAATTATATTGATATTATTTACCTTGTTGCAATTCCCGGCAAACGCAAAAGACTTGCCTCACTCCTCCTATTGGCACGGAGAAGAAAGAACTCTTCGATATAAACCCGAAGGAGAAGAGTTTGTAATAACCAATGGAAATAAAAGATTTACTAGAGCTATTTATGGAACTAATACCGGCTTTCGTTTTGAAACCAGTGACTTCCCCGAATTCGGACTTTACATGCCTAACCTCGGTGGAAGTGTATATATGGCTATATCTACCCCCTCAAATATTACTTGGATAAAAGATATGGAATTCATTGAATCTCGTTTTAAATCCGGGCAACGCACCTACATTGTGAGAGACAGGAGACATCTAGGAAACGGCAGTCTGACAATTGATGCTGTAGCTATGTCCGATGGCGATGGATTAGTAGTAAGATACAAAGCCAAAGACATCCCTGCCGGCACTAAAATCTTGTGGATATATGGGGGGAGCCAACAATCAGAAATTCGGACGTGAGGGAGACTTGAATTCCGACCCAGCCGATTGTTTTTTCATTAAAGCCAACAATTGTTCCGGAAATATATATCAAATTAATCAAAACAAATTTACGATACAATACGGGCACCACACCAGCAACAGAGCCTCTCAACATAAAGTAATGTCCATAGCAGGAACCTTTCCTATCGGAACTGATATAAAAGAAGTGGATGGAAACCTTATTGACCAATTGGACGAACTTATCACATCCCGCAAATCAAACAAACCGGTTATCATAGCAAAATATCCGGTTAGTACCATTCCTTTCTATATTGAACTGCACAACCCTAAAAGTCATAGTGAGTTTCAATATAATGATCTCAGTAATGTTTTCAACAAAGGTGTTGAGTTCAGAACCCAAATAGCTTCCAGAATCAAAATAAAAACACCTGATCCATTTCTGAACACATTAGGAGGCACCTTCTCTGGAGCGGAAGATGCTGTATGGCAATCTCCATCGTATCTACATGGAGCCATCTGTTTCCGCGAATTACTTCTTACCGGTTGGAGAGGGGCTTATCTCGCAGACTTGATGGGATTAGAAGATAGGGCAAAAACTCACTTTAACGGTTATCTTAATTCGCAAGTTATAGATGTTCCCGTCACATTACCCCATCTTCAGGACACAGCCCTAAACCTCGCACGGTCTGCAAAAATATGGGGAACCCCCATGTATAGTAATGGTTATATAGGAAGAGTTCCTAATAGAAGAGACGTCATGCATCATTATGATATGAATCTAGTCTTTATAGACCAACTGTTGTGGCATCTCAAATGGACCGGAGATCTTGATTACGCACGAGAAATATATCCTGCCCTCCAACGTCACTTTACATGGGAAAAAAAACTATTCGACCCCGATAACGACGGGTTATATGATGCCTATGCTTGTATCTGGGCTTCAGACGCATTACAATACAATGGCGGTAAAGTGACACATTCTACTGCATATAACTACCGGGCAAATAAAATAATGGCAGAAATATCCGAAAAATTAGGAAAAGATCCAAGCATATACAAAAAAGAAGCAGAACTTATATTATCTGCCATAAACAAAGAATTATGGATAAAAGACAAAGGATGGTGGGCGGAGTTTAAAGATAATATGGGAAACCGGATACGACATGACAACGCTGCCATATGGACTATTTATCATGCAATAGATTCTGATATACATGATCCCTTCAAGGCATATCAGGCAACCCGATATATAGATACGGAAATCCCCCACATCCCCGTCATGGGAAAAGGTTTGAAGGATACTGCCAATTATGTGATTTCAACAACAAACTGGCAACCTTATATGTGGTCTATCAACAATGTCGCTTTCGGAGAAATCTCACATACCGCCCTTGCTTATTGGCAAACAGGACGTTATGAAGAGGCTTTCAAAATGTTCAAAGGAGCTGTTCTGGATGCGATGTACCTTGGTTCAGGTCCGGGAAATGTCACACAATTGTCATTCTATGACGCAGCTCGCAGAGAGACATATCGTGATTTTGCCGATGGAATAGCGACAGGGGTACGTGCTCTTGTACAGGGTATGTACGGTATCATGCCAGATCTTATTAATAATAGACTAACGATAAGACCCGGATTCCCCGATGATTGGAATTTTGCAGAAATTGAAACTCAAAATATGGCATATACTTTTGAAAGGAAAGGCAATATAGAAAGGTATTCTATAACTCCTAATTTACTCAAAAAAGATGTCAGCTTGTCAATGGAAATAAAAGCTATAAGAAACAAAATTAAATCTATCAAAGTAAATGGAAAAGATACACCCTATACTTTACTTACAACCACTATTTTATCTCCAGAAATTAAGTTTGAGGCAGGAATAGCTGACAAATACGATATCACGATAGAATGGGACGGAGAAAAAATAAACAGAGACATGATATCTGTCAATGTAGCCAATGGCAGCCAGTTCAGACTAAATATTCCTTATAAATCAGGAAAAATATATGACCCGCAAAACGTTCTGCGTCATGCAAACTTAAAGAATGACATACTAACCGGCACTATAACCGCTCAAAACGGACATCGCACTGTATTTGTCAATATCACCAATGGAAATATGAATTATTGGCTTCCCATAGATATAAATGTCAACAATCCGCTTGATATCGTTTGTGATTCTGAATCTTCTTCTCTTATTTTTACCTTGAAAAACAATATGGATAAAGTGATAAAAGGTGATTTGTATATCAATGGTAAAAAGGTGAATGAAAACATCAATATAGAAGCTCATGGAAAAAACAACTATGAATTTGATATTCCCATTGCATCTTCAGGAACTAATAGAATAAAAGTCAAATCCGGAAAAGACACTTACTCTTTTCGAGCCATCAATTGGAATATCTCTGTACCGGAAAAATCAGTTTATAAGACGGTAGACATGAAGAAAATATTTAATGACAAAGTAAGTAATATATTCGCTTATGGAAAATATATGTTCCCAAGATGGAAATACACCACATTACAAGTTCCGACCCAAGGTATGGGACAATGGTGTCATCCTCAAAGTATTTCTGTTATTGATGACCGTGGAATAAGAAATAAGGCTTCAAGAAATAACAATAGATTCATTATGCCACAAGGAATACCTTTCAGTACTCCAGGAGAAAAAGAATATAATAATATTGCATTCACCACATTATGGGATAACTACCCGACTTCCATTAATATACCACTAAACGGTAAAGCTTCTAAAGCCTATCTCCTCATTGCAGCTTCCACTTATTATATGCAATCTCATATAGTAAATGGCGAAATCAAAATAGAATATACAGATGGACAAAAAGAAGTACTGAAACTTATATTACCAGATAATTTAATTCCTTTAGATCAGGATATATTCGTAGATGGATATGCTTTCAACACTAAAGATCCACGTCCGTGGAGAGTACGCCTTAAAACAGGTGATGTAAGCAAATATCATGCAGGCGAACTTGGAAAAACAATATCGAACAACCCGATATCTATTGATGGTGGTATGGCTACAATGCTTGATCTGCCACTCAATCCAGTTAAAGAATTAAAATCATTATCTTTGGAGACGACAGCCAATGAAGTCGTGATAGGATTGATGGGAGTAACGCTAGTCAAATAGCCACAGAATGAGGGTGATCAATGATACACCCTCATTCTATATATTTCTGGACACTGTCCATAATATTCCTACTGATAACTGATTTCTATTTTACTATCAATATTGTATTCTTGTCTTACTTGACTCTTATCTTCCACTTCCAAATAAATTTCACTTAATCGAACTTTTTTTCCATACACTATCTTTCCCGCTGTTTTCACTTGTGCTCGAATATTAAATAGATAGAAGTTCTCAATACGTAAACTATCATTCCACCCCGAAGCTGTAATGAAACATTTAGATCTTTTCGCTCTTACATGAGAGAAATAAACATTGCGAAAGTGTGGATACCCTTTTTCTTTAGGTTCTACTGGAGTCAGCATTATTTTCCAATGTGCAGGAATCTCCCTACTTTCATATTCTACAGGTAATTTCGAATAACTATATTTTGGATGCCAGTTCAAATCCACCTCCAATACATTAGATACACTATCAGCCTCAACTCCTGTGACATAAATATTCTCTACTGTCCCACCACGATTCATAGACGATTTAAGCCGTAATACAGATCCTGTGCCATACGCTATCAGATCATGAGCCAGTACATTACGAATAGAACCGGAAGTCTCACTTCCGCAAGTCAGTAACCCTGCACCTTTACGGGCAATACAGTTACGAACCACCACATTCTCCGTGGGACGATTCACACGCAGTCCGTCGGCGTCACGCCCTGCCTTAATACAAATATTATCATCGTTGCAATCCACATCACAGTTTTCTACCAGAATATTGGTAGATGAATCAATATCAATGCCATCCGTACTTGGTCCGTGACCTCCTACATTATTATTAATAGTAAGTCCGCTCACCGAACAATGATCCGAATACAAAATCTGACAAGCCCAGAATCCCGTACGCACCAACGTAAAGTCTTTCAACGTGATATGCTTGCTGTTGGAAACCAGTACTCCCCTCACCCGCTTGCAATCATAATCCACAATCCAACGCAGATTCTTCTTCTCATATTCCTCCCGCATCGCCCAATATTTATCCCAGAATACTTTTCCGCGGCAATCGATAAAACCTTCCCCCGTAAGAGCGGCATTTTCCGCATCCATTATATTGATAACGGCCGAAGGCCATGTCATTTCGATACCGGCAATGCGGGAAGGAAATTCCGGATAGTCCTGAATATTATCACTCGCAAGCAAGGTAGTACCTTTACTAAGATGCAGATTCACACCACTCTTGATAAACAAAGCACCTATTTTATAATACCCCGGGGCAACAACTACCGTACCTCCTCCCTGTTGGTGACAAGCATCAATAGCGGCCTGGATAGCAGGAGTACTGAATACGGAAGTGTCATTCCGCAACCCGAACTTTCCGGCATCCCATTCTGTGTTTTCCGGAGTCCTCTGCGCCCCCACCTGATCGGCCCACGACAAATCCGGCTCTGCAGATACACTTCCCCAATCATAAGCAGGAATCGTCTTTTTCGGAGTTGTAAAACCAATCAAGGCCAATAGTACAATAGATAAAAGATACTTCATAATTACTTCTTTTAGTTCACGTTGCAAAATTATCGCATATCATCAAAGAGGTAATGGACAGATGTACGCAAAAGATAGAATATTATATCATACGGACAATTAACTTGAAAGGGTGCACAATTGTATATAGTCTTTGTACATTTCTCCATTTCATACATCACAAAAAGGAGTAATTTTGCGAGTGAATAAATACAATAAGGTCCAAACCGATAAAACAAATATGAGAAGAATTGCAATTTATCTATTGTGCATATTCATGTTACTGCCTGTTGTAACAATGACAGCACAACCTGGTTATAACTACTCAAAGTTACAACGGGAGAAACTAAACCGCGGCGTAGTTGCCATTCGCGAAAACCCTTCAGAAGTAATCGTTTCGTGGAGGTATCTTTCTTCCGATCCGATACAAACCGGTTTCAACGTATACAGAGACGGGAAGAAATTGACAGACACTCCCATCACTGTCAGCACCCTGTTCCGTGATAAGAATAACAGTCAGAAAACGGCTGTTTACGAAGTGCGTCCTGTTCTAAAAGGAAAGGAGACGCATCACATTGACGGTACATACACATTCCCGGAAAACGCGCCTCTCGGCTATCTGGAAATTCCCCTGCAAAAACCGGCAGACGGAATAACTCCGGCAGGCGATACCTACACGTACAGTCCCAATGATGCTTCCATCGGTGACGTAGACGGTGACGGCGAATACGAAATTATCCTCAAATGGGATCCCAGCAATTCACACGACAATGCACACGAAGGTTATACAGGCGAAGTATACATCGATTGTTACCGAATGAACGGAGAACAACTATGGCGTATCAACTTGGGTAAAAACATACGTGCAGGAGCTCATTATACTCAATTCATGGTGTACGATCTGGATGGTGACGGCAAAGCGGAAGTAGTGATGCGGACTGCCGACGGAACAGTGGACGGAAAAGGAAAAGTAATTGGAAATGCTGATGCAGACTATCGCGAAGCCGGTACTTTTGACCCAAGCAGGAATCAAATGATGAAGCAAGGACGTATTCTGAAAGGCAAAGAATACCTGACTGTTTTTTCAGGAGACACCGGTGAAGCCTTACATACCATCGACTATATCCCTGCCCGCGGCAACGTTGCCGACTGGGGAGACGCAAAAGGTAACCGAAGCGACCGCTTCCTGGCTTGTGTAGCCTATCTTGACGGAGTACACCCAAGTGTTGTCATGTGCCGAGGCTACTACACACGCA
>ERZ779683.190-NODE-190-length-16335-cov-2.27168_pt1 | contig 16335 bp, 7 predicted proteins | sample MGYA00511477_ERZ779683 | MGnify/ENA primary metagenome ERZ779683 (study PRJEB29588, sample SAMEA2158454) | human gut metagenome | biome: human gut; feature: human-associated habitat; material: faeces | place: Denmark | collected 2008/2010 ... | reverse complement strand
TTGGTATGCCCATTCTTTAGCATATTTCTCGTCTCCAGAGATTCGATATGCCTTACCCATTGGGGTGAACCATTTGTGGCGGTGCAATTGCCAGCGCAACTCATTGTCTTGTACCGGCCAATATTGCCAGTTGATATCTTTGCCGTAATTATAAGAAGGCTGATATCCTTTGTGCACAAAAAACGTATGTTCCAAGGCATCATCCGCCCATTTCTGTTCTTCCTTGGAGATCTTGATATTCTGCATATCGATATCGGGATGTCCTATGCCGGTACGTTGGCGGTAATAGTCCAATAAGGCTTTGGCAGCCTCATCCCATTGTTGTCGGTCATATGCGGCTTTCACTCTCTCCAATCCCGGATAATCCAGATTCAGTAAGTCGAAAGCTTCCTTCCGCAACTGCTGTGCTTCCGCACATAACACAACCAGCAGAAAAGTAAAGCTAAGAATATACTTTGTTATCTTCATGGTATATTAATTTTGTTTATAGCGATTTATAATCAATTCCTTTTACTTGCATATATCGGGTTAAAGCCTCCAGATAGTAATAATCGGCATAATTGATAGGTGTATCAATTTCAGAACCATTAGGCAATGAACCTGTAGAGTGCATCAGGATAAATCCCTGGTTAGTACCAACCTTTGCCAAGTAAACGTCGGAAGAAAGAGACTTAAGCAGTTTCTCGGCGTAATCAAAATAGACTTGTCCGTCGTCTACAAGAGTACTGAGTTCTATCAAGGCAGAAGCTGTGACAGAAGCAGCGGATGCATCACGAGGTGTTTCCGGTACGTCCGGAGCATCGTAGTCCCACAAAGGAATCGCATCGTCAGTCTTTACACGTTCCATGATTAATGCCGCGATATTTTGAGCCTGCTGTAAGAAAGCTGCATCTTTCGACTCGCGATAACAAGATGTATATCCATATACTCCCCAAGCTTGTCCGCGCGCCCATGAGGAATCATCATTTTTCCCCTGATGCGTACATTTCATTTCTACGCTGCCATCGCTATTGTAGCTTACTACATGGTAGGACGAATGATCATTCCTAAAGTGGTTTTTCATTGTTGTCTCAGCATGTTTCAATGCGACTTCTTTATACTTGGGATCATTCGTAAGATGATTGACGTAAAACAATAAATCCAGATTCATCATATTATCAATAATCACAGGGAAATTCCACTTTCCAAAATCCCAGGAACGGATACAGCCTATGTTCGAGTCGAAACGACCGCACAAATTATCAGCAGTCTGTACCAATATCTGACGGATAGTGTCGGCAGGAGACAGACGGTGCGCATTACCATAACTGCAATTCACCATGAATCCGATATCGTGTGTACCTTTATAATCTTTCAACGGATATAGGTAATTCGTAAATTTCACCGCATCTTTTTTCAAGTCTTCTATACCAGTCAACTGATATGCGTACCACAAGTTTCCGGGGAAAAAACCGCTTGTCCAATCATAGATGGAACTGCAATATCTACGGCTTCCCAAGGCATCTTTCACAGGTTTCATCCGCAAGGAGTCTTTAAAAGTTACAGGCTCTCTTTGTAACTGGCTACAGAGAAAATCCATATCGTATCCCGTCCAGATGGAACGGGGCAACAAGACTGAATCCCCTACATCCGCCACTGTTTCTTCCAGTTGTTGCACAGAAGTGTCTATCGCGTTTTTCAACCAGCCGTAATCTTCCTTTGGTTGACTGGGTGAACAGCCAGAGAATCCCTGCAATGTAGCAACTGCGTAACAAAATAATAAAAATTTCTTCATAAATATATGCATATTCTATAGGTTATATCTGCTCAAATTATCATCCTTACATACAAGGATGGAGAAACAGTAAGATGTTTATACTTTCTCCATCCATTGTCAGTTCATACCCAGAAAATGAAATTACTCAAATCCCGGATTGTTTTCTCCATTCAAAGCCGCGTTCGATTGGATTTCGGCCAATGGAATGGGGTAAAGTTCATGCTTGCCTGTGGTAAAATTGTGGCCTGCTACGTAATTGGACTTAGCCCATTTCACCGGATTCCAATCTTTACGTGCAGCATCCGTTATATATTCATCTGGTCCCGGAATCCATGATTCCATATAGTTCTGAGCAGCTTTTAAAGATGCTTCCAGAATACCCCAGCGCAATAGATCATATTTACGTTGACCCTCGTAGCAAAGTTCAAAAGCACGTTCCCAATACAATGCTGTACGGAATCTGCCGGCATCATCACCATCCGGAATAAATGGCAAATCATACAATTTCGGAGCCTTCAACAAGCTTGAATAATTGGCTGTACTTATAGGAGTAGCACCGGCACGTACACGGACGTCATTCAATAATTTCCATGCTTCGGTTGTGTTGCCGATTTCGTTATAAGCTTCAGCTGCCATCAGAACAGCATCGGCATAACGCAACGGAGCATAATTGACGCCTGTATTGTTGGGATCCACAAAACCCGGAGCCATCCATTCTCTGCGCCATTTGCCCGGATATCTGTTCAGATTTTTGTTGATATCGGCAGAAGTATGCGATTTTTCCTGAGTTTCTTTATTTTTATTCCACTTGATAGCATAGTCCACGAAATTCACGTCACGACGTATATCCTTTATGCTTCCATCCTCATTTGACTCATAGAAAGACTTCCAATATGGTAATACCACAAAGAAAGCATTGGCACGTCCCATATAACTGCTTGTGCCGGGATAACTTCCCGGAGCATCTACAAGTGGCCCGTTGTAAGTTGCCCACACACCGGCATTGTCCTTCAAACCTTGGTTGGGTTCGAAAGCAATTTCCCAAAGAGATTCCTGATTGTCCAATATCAGCTGAGAATAGTTCTTAAACAGTTGCTCATAACCACCTGCATAAAAATCATGATAGCCTTCAGCCTTTAGAGCTTCCCATTCTTTAATCACCGCTTCAAAATATCCCTTTCGGGCAGTATCATCCGGACGGGTCAATTGACGCGATGAACGGTTCAGGCTATAACCAGCGCGTTGCAAATAGACACGCATCAGTAAAGTACGGGCAGCACCGCTACAAGGTATTTCAGAAGAAGCCACTTCACGACCTGATTTCAAATATGTTTTTGCATAGTTCAAATCTTCGATGATTTGGTCATAAATCAGCTCACGGTCGGTACGAGGTTTGGATGTATTAGCAAAACCATTCGTATATTCCGTGCTGAACGGTACATCACCAAAGAATTTCACCAGGTCGAAAGCTATGTAGGCACGGAGGAATCGAGCTTGCCCGTCAATTTCCTGTAGGTTTCTGTTTTCTGCGAAACCCGACATGGCCTCAATGCTGGCAATAGCCACATTGGCACGGTCGAGAGCTTGGTAAGCACATCTCCATACACTGGCAATCCAAGTATTAGAAGCATTGTACAGATAGTGGGATATGTCACGGCGAGTTCCGTCCGAACCGGTTCCACGCACCATGAACATATCGTCCGACCCAAAGAACGGCATGATATTTTGTCCATAATAGTCTGTAGTTTCAAGACAGTCATAGATTCCGACTACAGCCATCTGGGCTTTTCCTTCTGTCACGAAATAAGTATCTTTCTCGTAGAATGAGCTGGGCTTTTCAGTCAGGTCACAAGAAGTAACCCCTACAAGCATCATTGCGCCAAGCGCATATATCATTTTGTTTTTCATCTTATTATTCCCTTTTTTAATTCTAATTAAAATGCTACGTTCACACCAAATACGAAAGAGCGGCTTCTGGGGTAAGCACCGAAATCGACACCGGGAGTCAATGCGCTACTCATGGTAGATACTTCCGGATCGAAACCGGTATAAGGAGTCCATGTAAACAAATTATTGCCCGTTGCATACAAACGCAATTTGGTCAGGCCGATTTTATTTATCACTTTCTTGGGGAAAGTATACCCTAAAGTGATATTACTCAATTTCAAATAAGAAGCATCTTCAATGGCCCAAGAATGAATGTAGGTGTTGTTGGAACCGTTATCACCGAAATGAGCGATTGTTTTTCCCCGGTTCACTGCTGCCAGTTCTTCAGGATTCGTAATCAGTTCACCATTGGCATTAATAGTCACCCAACGATGAGCCTCATCGGCTACCGACAGAACGTTTTTATTAGTAAGGGCAGTCTTGGTATTGGTCAATTTGGTAGCATTCAATACTTCCGCACCATAGCTGTAAGTAAAGAAGATGCTCAAGTCGAAATCCTTCCAATTGAAAGTATTGTTGATACCGCCATAGAAATCAGGCAAGGCATTACCAATAATGGTCTTATCGCTTTCAGTAATTTGGTTGTCTTCACTACCGTCCACGTTCTTAAATTTCCAGTAACCTGGCTGGATATTCTTCTTGTCGCCATGATAAGGTACACCGTCCTTCAATGTATAAGTTTTGGTTGTAGCATCGTAATTGAAGTCTTCCACCTGATACAATCCGTCAGTCACATAACCGTAGAATTGTCCCAACGGTTGATTTACTCCAATCTGATGGGATGCCCCCGCACCGCTATAACCAAAGTTGGCCAGATACAACTGTACATCTTCACCTGTCAGTTTCTTAACCTTGTTCTTGTTGTGGGAGAAAGTAACCGAAGTGTTCCAAGTAAAATCTTTGGATACGATATTTGCCGTATTGATAGTCAAATCCACACCCGAATTTTGAGTTTCGCCTGCATTGATAACCATACTAGTATAACCGGAAGAGTTAGGCAGTTTGGCGTTCAGCAGCAAGTTGCTACTGCGATTGATGTAGAATTCCGGCGAGAATGTGATACGCTGGTTCAAGAAACCAAAATCAATTCCTATGTTGAATGTCTTATTTGCCTCCCATTTCAAATCGGGATTCGGCACCTGACGGGAAGCATAGCCAGCTTGTGCACCGTTGCCATTGGCAGCAGTAACAGAATTCATAAGAGCAAGACTTTGATAACTGCCAATACGATTGTTACCCGCAAGCCCATAACCGATGCGGAATTTTAAGTCGGAGAAGATTCCCAAATCCTTGATAAATTCTTCTTCGCCTAAACGCCATGCAGCCGAGAAAGCCGGAAAATACCCCCACTTGTTGTTCTTACCGAACTTGGAAGAACCGTCAGCACGGACCGAAGCAGTAAAAAGATATTTATCCATCAGGTTGTAGTTTATACGTCCAAAGAAGGAAAGCAGTTTGTCATCGTAGTTTTCACTGGAAGTGGGAACACCCGGAACACCCAGTGAGAGGTCTCCCAAACCTATTTCATCATTCGGGAACTGACTGGCACTTGCAGAAAAGCTGCGTGACCATCTTTCCACATATTCATGTCCGGCAATGACTGTAAAGTCATGAATTTTGTTTTTCCAAGAATAGGTCAAAACATTGGAAGTCTGAAAACTGCTATTTTCCAAATTAGTAATTGAACCTTGAATACTGGAACGCTTACCTGTAATAGATTCATCACCATAGAATACATCATTACGACGAGTCTGATAGCGCATACCTACCGTACTACGGAAAGATAGTCCTTTCAGCAGCTTAATGGTAGCGCCACCATTGGCCTGGAAAGTACGCCATTCCCTATCGTTGAGCTCTTCTGCTGCCGAAATCAGCGGATTCTGCATAACGTTGCCATTATCATCTGCCAACAGAGGATCTTCGCCGTATAATAAATCTTCATCTACCCCCATAATACCTACTGTAGGACGATACTGCAAGATGTGCTGCATCTTGTTGAAGCGGTCACCACCTTCTGATGTACCCATGCCTTCCACACGCATCTGGTCGTAACTGATACGTGAATTTACCGTTAACCATTTGTTTATCTCATGATTCATGTTGAATGAGATGTTATGCTTTTTACTACCGCTGTATACCATAGCACCTTCTTCGTTGTAGTATGAGTAAGCCAGACTGTAATTCATCTTCTCCGTCTTTCCGGATACACCTACACGATAGTTTTGAGTAATAGCATTACGACCCAAGGTTTCATCTTGCCAGTCGATACCCTTGCGACCATTATATATGGAAGCGAGATCGCTGAACTTACCGTATCTCTCTTCCCATTTGGTCATACCATCCGCACCGGAATCTCCTGTACCCATTCTCCACAATGTACGTTCGTAATCCAATCTGGCAAATTCACCGGCATTAAGTACATCCAATTTGTTTGCAATCTTTTTGACACCGACATAACTGTCAAAAGTCACTGTAGCCTTGCCACCTGATTTACTACCATTCTTCGTAGTGATTACAACTACACCATTGGCACCACGAGCACCATAGATGGCAGTGGCCGAAGCATCCTTCAACACGTCAATGGTTTCAATTTCAGCGGGGTCGAGGGTAGACATACCGTCTTCACTGGGAAAGCCGTCGATAATGTAAAGAGGTTCGTTACTTTGTGTGATAGAGATACCTCCACGCACACGCACGGAAATGGAAGCACCCGGAGTACCTTCACTCTGCTGCACCATCACACCTGCCATGCGTCCGGTCAAGGCTTGTGTAACATCACTTACTGGCACTTTAGAAAGTTCTTTGCTGCTAACAGAGGTTACCGAACCGGTCAAATCTCTACGAGGAACGGCTGCATAACCAATTACCACAACGTCTTCCAGTAATACGGCATCAGCCTGTAGAGTCACATTGATTACACTTCGGTTATTGACTTTCACTTCTTGCGGAGTCATACCTACATACGAGAAAACCAATACATCTTTGGATGCATCATTCACTTTCAGAGTATAGTTACCATTTACGTCGGTAACTGTTCCAACACCGGCAACACCTTTAATAGTTACACTACCTCCAATCACTTCATATCCTTCACTATCAATCACCTTACCGGTTACTGTCAAACTTTGTGCGTATGCAACCAAACTGACAAAAGCGAGGATAAACATTAAAAACAATTCTTTTAATTTGTACATAATAAATAATCTAAGGTTTAACTTTAGAATTTTTCTGATGACAAACATACGACAAGCACTAAAAAAAGTGCAAAAGTATTGTTTTTGTTGCTTTTACTTTTACACTTTTTCCATACTAATATTGTTCACTACACACTATTTTTGTGCAAAAACAACTTCACAGATTACCACAAAAGGGAAATCAACCGATTAAACAGTAGCTTTATCAACTTGTATTACACGAAAAACAAATTGTACAAAGCATCTTTTCAAGGCTTATTTCAAAAAATCAGCTCGCATCGGAGCAAAACAGTCAATCAAAACCCCGGGTTCCAGACAAACGCAGCCGTGCAAAATATCCGGTTCAATATAAATACCGTCTCCCACTTCTACAATCTTCTTTTCATCACCCACTGTAAACTCAAATTTACCACTTGCCACATAAGTCGTTTGCGTGTGGTAATGCGTGTGAGGAGTTCCTATAGCCCCTTTCTCAAATTTGACTTTAACCAACATTACTTGCCCATCATAGCCCATAATCTGTCTGGCCACACCTTCACCTGCCGGCTCCCACGCTTTTTCTTTCTCTATAATAAAAGTATTGCTTCTTGTTTTCTTAATAGGACTATCAGGCACTCTATTATTGGCATTCAAACCCGTTACCGCAAAAAGAACTACTCCAATCATACATACACATCTTTTCCATGTTTTCTTTTTCATAATTAGTAAACTTTAGTTGATTAAATATATTATTCTGATATTGTTTCAAATTTATAAATAGTGACCTGCCGATATATTTCTCCCGGCAACAAACTTGTAGCAGGAAATTGAGGATTATTGGGAGCATCGGGGAAATGCTGCATTTCAAGACAAAATCCATAATATCTGCCATATTTCTTTTCACCATGACCAATAAGATAATCCATATTTGAATTTGGAATATAAAATTGCATTCCCGGTTCAGTAGTGTATGCTTTCAACACTCTACCGGATATAGGTTCCACTACGATAGCTGCCAACTCTAACGAACCTGGGTATTTATCCAGTCTATAATTCACATCATATCCTTTTCCCATTTTCTGTACTCTTTTTTCCACCGATTGTGGAGAAGTATAATCATATACAGTACCCACCACAGGCATTAACTCTCCGGTAGGGATACCCATGGAATCTGTAGGAGTTATGGAATCCGCATAAATCCTATAAATATGATTCAACACGTTTCTGGTGCAACCTGTTAGATTAAAATAACTATGATTTGTAAAATTAACTACCGTAGGCTTATCCGTAGTAGCTGTATATTCCAGAACAATCTCATTATGATTAGTCAGTTTGTAAGCCATTGAAAGTTCCAGATTACCGGGAAATCCTTCTTCCAGATGAATACTGCTATATTTAAAAACCACAATAGCTGTATCTTTTACAACATAAAATGTATCCGTTTTAAAGATCCGATGACTAAAGCCGTTTGTTCCACCATGGATAGAATGCCCATTATTATTCTTTTCCAGGTGATAAGTCTGCCCATTCAAACAGAATTCCGCATTTTTAATTCTATTGGCAAATCTTCCTACCGTAGCTCCCAATTTTGGATGTCTTCCCAGATAACATTCCAGACTGTCAAATCCCAAAACCACGTGTTCAAAACGCCCTTGTCTGTCAGGAACAAAGACGTCCGTCAGCGAAGCGGCATAATTCGTCACTTGAACAGACATTCCGTTCGCATTTACCAATGTAAACATTTCTACAGTATCCCTTCCGCTAAGGATGCTACTGTTCTTAAATACAGATAGCTGGCATAAAGAGGTTTGCCCACACGAAACTGATAAACATGAGATAATTATTAACGCCCCAATTACACATGCCTTCATAACCAAGTAACTAATATCATTTCTTTCCATATTCTGTAGGCAAACAACCGATATACTTCTTGAAACGTGCCGCAAAATAAGAAGGAGTGTTATAGCCCACCATAAAACTGATTTCTGAAACGGTATACTTTCCTTCTTTCAATAACTGACATGCTCGGTTAAACCGTATCTTATGTATAAAATCAATAGCAGATTTTCCCGTTATCGCCTTTAATTTCAAATGAAGATTCGAACGGCTCATATTCATCTCACGCGCGAACTGTTCTGTAGAAAATTCCACATTATCCATATTTTTCTCAACAACAGCAATAGCCTTCCGCAACAGTTCCTCATCCATCGTATTGTTCGTAAGCTTTTCCGGTTTTATTTCCGTCATATTGGAATATCGCTCGAATATACGATAACGTGTACGCAGCATATTCAGAATCTTGGTTCTCAACACTTCCATAGAGAACGGTTTGGCAATGTAATCATCGGCTCCTACCTGTAAACCTTCCAACTGATACTTGATATCTACTTTGGCAGACAACATATAAACCGGAATATGGCAAGTACGTAGATTCTGTTTCACTAACTTGCATAACCTAACGCCATCCATTATAGGCATCATGACATCTGTTATAATCAAATCTACATCCTTGTCTTTCAGAATATCCAGCGCTTTTTGCCCATTCTCCGTTTCCAACATATCAAACAGCGCAGACAGACCGTTCACCAAGTACCGTCTCAGTTCCCTATTGTCCTCTACGACCAAGATAGTACCACGTTTACCGTTTACTTCATCCGTACTATCCTCTTCCCCGAACTTTTCGTCATCACCGATATAAATGTCATTTGCATTGGTGGAATATACACGTTGTTCTCCTTCATTCCCACTTCCTCCAAGCAACTCTTCTTGCGTATATACGGATTCATCCTGCGGCAGATAAATCGTAAAAGTAGAACCTTTACCAACTTCACTCTGTAGAATAATCCGCCCATGATGTAATTCCACCAGACGTTGAACCAATGAGAGCCCGATACCACTCCCTTCACGTCCATTTTCCACCTGATAAAAACGTTCAAAAATCTTTTCCTGCTTCTCCAATGGGATGCCAATGCCTGTATCTATCACTTGCAAGACAAGATTGTCACCTTCTATGTAAAGTTTCACAGTGATACTTTCGCCGACTTCGGTATATTTAAAGGCATTCGAAAGCAGATTATTTGCAATTAAATCCAGATAGTTCTCATCGAAAAGAACATTTTTATCTTGCAACTCTGTATAGAAGTTATAGTCTATATCCTTCCTTTTAGACAAACTTTCATAATTCATAAAACAGTTCAATATCCGCTTATAAGCATTGGAATACACAGCCCTGAGTTCAAATATCCCTAACTCAGCACGCCGGAAATCCATTAACTGATTAACCAAATGCAAGAGGCGGTTGGTATTCCGCTGCACATAAAGCAACTGCTCATGCTCCCAATGCCCGCTGATACGATCAAGTAATTCCTGCAAAGGCGCAACAATCAAAGTCAACGGAGTCCGTAACTCGTGCGAGATATTAACATAAAAACGGATTTTCATCTGGCTTATCTCTTCCCGCTTTTCTTTATCAAGCCGTTCCATTCGTATTTCAGCCTGCATACTCTTGCGTAGCCAGAAGAAGCGTACGATACCGAACACCAACAAAGCAAACGACAAAGCAAACAAGGAAAGCGCCCACCAAGTAGAATACCAAACCGGCAATATATGTATATGAAGTATGGCGGGTTCCTCATTCCATTTACCATCATTGTTCGCTGCTTTTATACAAAAAGTGTAATCCCCTGCTGGCAAATTGGAGTAAGAAACAAGGCTGATATCATTCTGCTTATACCATACATTATCATATCCCTCCAGTTTGTAGGTAAATGTATTATGTTTACCCGCTATATAATTGGAAACGACAAAAGAAATGGCGAATGAATTCTGAGATGAAGATAAAGTTATACGATTCACGTATGTAATACTTTCCTTTAAAATTCCGGTTTCATCATCCGGTAATACCTCCTTATTATGAACAAATAATTTATTGATTACAGGTTTGGGAGCATAAGGATTATCAATCAACGTTTCAGGACGGAATGAAGTAATGCCGTTGACTCCACCAAACAACATGTAGCCATTGTCTTTTCGACAATAAGCCCCAGCATTAAACTGGTTGCCTTGTAATCCGTCCATAATCGTGAAATTACGAAACTTCCCACTCTCCGAATTCAGGCAACTCAACCCTTGGTTCGTGCTTATCCATAAACGCCCGTAAGCATCTTCCAGAATTCCATAAATAACATTACTCGGCAGACCGTTTTCTGTAGTATATTGCAGAAACTGCTTATCACTCTCTTTCAAAGCAAACAATCCGTTACGTGTTCCAATCCACAGATATCCGGAAGATGTTTCGTAAAAACAATTCACAAACGCTTGCTTCAACACAGAAGCTATCTGAAAATCCGTATTAGGGAGCAAAGAGGTACCTACCTGGTTAAAAACAGAAATTCCCATTTCTCCCCCAGCCCATATACGTTTCTTTGAGTCACAAAACAACAAGCGATTGTATTGCTGCAATTTATGCCCGTCCCCATCTACATCAACAATCGTAAAATTGCGTTTATCTATATCAAAATGCAATAAATATTCCAGCGATGCCACCCAAAGCCCCCCATACCCGTCTGAAATAATAGAATAGATATTATTGCTCGGCAAATTGCTATTGTGACGATTATAATATTCTATGTAACCGGATTTACGATGTAAAACCATCATTCCTCCGGCATGTGCCCCCACATATATTCTATCTTGTACCTCATCTACATACACCGTCTTGATATCCTTGAAAGGTACATCTAGATTGCCCGAATTGAATAGATAATTCTTATATAGCTGAGAGGCATTATCATAGTAATTCAAACCGCCATCGCTCGTGCCAATCCACAAATTATGCTTGTTATCCTCAACAATGCAACTGACCACATTATTACTGAGTGAGTTCAAGAACGGGACATGTTTGATACGCTGGAAACGGTTACACAAAGGATGATAATAATTCAGCCCTCCCCAGTAAGTACCCAGCCACATGCCACCCTGCGAATCTCTGAAAATACTCCGGACTGAATTCTGCGATAAACTTCCTTCCTGAATCTCAGAGCTTTTAATGGACGAGAAACTGTCTGATCCCTCCTTGTAGATATTCAATCCACCATAGGTTCCCACCCATAGGCGATTCTCTGTATCCAGTGCTAAAGAACGCACATAGTTTGAGTTCAATCCTGATTTCCCATCTTCATAACGGTAATTCTTCAGCTCCTTTGTCTTCATGTCGTACAGATAAAGTCCATCTCCCTCCGTAGCCAGCCATATTCTATTAAACATCTGGCACAGAATGGCATGAACCCGGATGCCAGTAGGCACATCCACTAGTTTCTCCAAAATACCGTTTGACAAAGTATAAATATATACACCTTCCTCAGTACCTATATAGATACAATCACCCTGGCGTACCAAAGCTGCCGGCTGCAATCCATGCAAAGAAGAGGATAATGTATCCGAAAGGAAACACTCTTTACATCAAAAAGCAGAATGCCTTCGGCAGTACCCAACATCAACCAATCTTTTTTTATCGGGATAATACTGGTCACAGCTACGTTCAAACCATTTCTCTTATAATAATAATTGGAAAATTCATCCTTATAATGATTGTAAAGAGACAACCCCTCACGAGTTCCTATCCAAATCCGGTCTGAATCATCCATTGTGATGCAACGGGATATATCGCTGGCAATACTTTTGGGATTGGTATATTGATGACGATATACAATAAAGTTGTAACCATCATATTTATTCACACCATCATACGTCGCAAACCATAAATTCCCTCCTTTATCCTGATTAATCGCAAAAATCGTACTATGCGACAATCCTTCCTCCAAACCAATATGGGAAAAGTGAATATCTTCAGTGACATCGGCATTCAACATGTAGGGGAATAATACTTCTAAAAGCACTAACAAATATTGCTGTATTTTCATGTTTGTAATCTATTATGAGGCAAATAAATAAAATACATTAGCAAAAGTAAATATTAATCTGTATTTTCTTGCCAATACTTTCCGGTATTATTCGCAAAGGTACAAAAGAGAATCCTGGAACCGGATTAAAGATTCGTCCATCACTATCTGTCGGTGCTACATCTATATATCCTGCTTCGCAAGTGATGTACAATATCCCCTTATTTTTTTTTATGGAAGCTTCTCGCGTACTTATCCTCACCTCTTCTTTGGGCGACGCGATAACTGGCAACACAAGGTAAGCCGAGTCATTGCAACGTTCCACGCTTATGCTCACTCCTTGTTCTGAAAATGCATAGTTCACCTCTACCGGTACTTCTCCCTGCTTTGGAGACTGTTGATTGATATCAACCAAATGAGAATTTACATTAAATCGACAGAACCCGTCTTCTATAAAACAAGTAATGTCCGTATTCAAATCGTCCAGATTACTATATGCAACTTCATCCTGAATCGATTCAACCCGGGGGGTACCTCCCATCAGATATTTACGGACATTGTCCTGCATATTGGGAGCTTCAATCAATTTATACCGGTTCATAGTCGCAGCAAATATAGGTCCTGCCTGAGCATGCCACAACAACGAAAGAGCACCTCCCATTGGATGAGTCCCTTTCACTTTATATTCGGCGTCATATCCGGTAAATGTGGCACGCCAATCTCCTTGGGATAAAAGCCACGTACGAATATCCTTAAAGAACTTCACTCCGTAAACGGAGTCACGGGGAAGCTTTTCCAAAGAAGTCATTTTCACAGAAGGCAGTTCTAAAAAAGAAGCCAACGCCTTGGCATGCCCAAATGTATGATGAATACAAGGAGAAACACCGGATGCAAAATAATGCATTCCTCCATAAAGAAGTCCACCATGAGTAGCCTTACTCAATAAACGGATATTGCGGCGAATGGCTTCCAGACATTCCGGATGACGGGCAGCAGCCATCAGATAATAACCTCCCATAAAGCCATCACTGGTACGCCCGCCCCAATAAGTCCATTTAAAGCTTCGTGTTCCCCAACTGTTGTCCCAAGCGCCATCGGGTAACATAAACTCAAGATGAGTATCCATGGAACGTTCCACAAGCGAAAATAGTTCCATGTCGTTTGCCATCACTGCATAATATGCCATATTAGGCAGTGATTCTTCTACATTATAAAGCAAATCTACCGGACGGCAACCGTTTGGAGTTTCTGAGGCGATATTAGGTCCCTCGCCATACAAGAAACAGTCATTCGCGGTAAAATATTCTTTTAATCCGCGAGCTATCTCTCCGGCTTCCTTCTTAAATTCAGGCCGATTGCACATCTCACCGATAGCGTATAGTGCATAGGTTGCCGAAGCAGAATAGTTTACATTCATATTTCTCATGCCTTCTCGCCTTCGGCTATAAATGAAAGGATTGTTCATCATAAACTCACCAGCCTCTACCAATCGCTGTTTCCAATGATGATGGGTTGAATCATTCAATAGATGTCCGTGATAATGCAAAGCTTCATAAAGAGCAATCGCTGCAAATACCGTCGTACCGTTCCAATCCGATACATGTACATCGTTCATCCATGACCCGTCCGGACGGTGTACATTCTCCATCCACGCCATCAAGCGCTTGGCTCCGAGCAAATATTTTTGGTTCCCGGTCTTTTCTGCCAAATACATCAAAGGAAGTACGGCATCACCTATACGTCCATGCATACGGGCACATGCAGGGCACAAGACTCCTCCATCAAGTGCGGAATCGGAACAAGTGTACTGATAAGCCAGAAAAGCATCCATCCATTCCGTCAACAGCTTATCCGCTTCACTACGCAATGAATCATCAAAAGAGTTCGCATTTACATTCCGTGCTTGTCCTGCCAAAGATGATACACAAAACAGCACCATCATAAACAACATGTTTTTCATATCTCTTTCATGGTTAGATTTTAATGCTCAAAGTTAGTCCTTTGTTATCAGTATTTCACTCTCTTTTTATTCAATATCATGCCAATGGGCGTTTAAACCTCTTGTAATATTGTTGAATCAATGCTAATATTGTTGAAAACTCACTTGCCAAAACAATATTGGTACACTTTTAAACATAAGGAAGTCTCGGTTAAACACAAACGGACTACTTTAGCTGCGGGAAACAAATGTTCTTAATTCTTAATGCCTTATGAGACACCTACCTTTATTAATGTGTACTGCCTTCTGCGGATTGTATTCCACACAGACAAAGGCGGCAGACACAAAAAACGAAAAGCCCAATATTCTTTGGCTCACCTTTGAAGATACTAGTGCATACGAATTCGGTTGCTACGGCAACAGAGGAGTACATACTCCCAATGCGGACAGCCTTGCCGCCCGCGGCATACAGTTTATGAACGCATGGTCCGTAGCTCCCCAGAGCTCGGCTGCCCGTTCTTCACTGATTACCGGATGCTATTCAAGCACTTACGGCATGGACATCCATCCTGTGCCCTACGATACACCTGCTGACATCTTCTTTCCACAGAAATTACGCGAAGCCGGATATTACTGTACAAACAACAGCAAGACACACTACAACTCTACCACTGACAATAAAATATGTTGGGACGAATGTAGCAACAAAGCCTCATACAATAGTCCCAAACGAAAAAAGAACCAACCCTTTTTCGCTGTATTCAACACGGTAACCTCACACATGGGACGCATCCGAACTTTCCATACAGACGGACGCAGAGATTACACACGGGAAGGCATATACCCGGCACTGCTTTCATTGCCTGCTTATGTTCCCGACTTGCCGGAAGTACGTTCCGACTATGCCGGTCATTTAGAAGCAGTACAAGACGTGGATACCTGGCTGGGATTCTTCCTGAAAGACCTGAAAGAGAAAGGCTTGGATGAAAATACAATTATATTTTTCTTCAGTGACCACGGCGGTTGTATACCCCGTGGTAAAGGATATTTGTACGAAAGCGGTCTAAAAGTACCTCTGATTGTCTATTTCCCGCCCAAATGGCAACACCTGGCCAAGCAGGCTTCAGGCAAAGAGTACAGCTTGGTCAACTTCACGGATTTAGGGCCTACCGTACTTAGTCTTGCAGGGGTAAAACCACCCAAACAGATGCAGGGCAAAGCACTTTACGGCAAGTTTGCAAACAAAGAAAAACGCCAGATGCAATTTGCATTAGCAGCCAATCAATTGCATCATTTCATGCCGGTACGCGCCGTTACCGATGGGCGTTTCAAATATATCCGTAGTTATATCCCCTATCGTCAGTTTGCCCTGCGCAATTATTATCAATGGGGAATGCCTTCCAACAAAGCATGGGATAAACTAGTATTGGAAGGGCATAATACCAACCCTAACTGGAAACTGACTTTCGAAGCCCATCCGGCAGAAATGCTGTTTGACCTTGAAAAAGATCCGGATGAACTGCACGACTTATCCGGTACTCCCGAATATGCAGAAATCTTGTCCAAAATGCGCCAAGCACTATCTGACCATATTCGTGTCACCGGTGATTTGGGGTTCTT
>ERZ779683.186-NODE-186-length-16563-cov-2.34668_pt1 | contig 16563 bp, 10 predicted proteins | sample MGYA00511477_ERZ779683 | MGnify/ENA primary metagenome ERZ779683 (study PRJEB29588, sample SAMEA2158454) | human gut metagenome | biome: human gut; feature: human-associated habitat; material: faeces | place: Denmark | collected 2008/2010 ... | reverse complement strand
CAGTCGGCACTCAGTAGTTATGCAGCCAGACACACCTGGGCCACAATGGCCTACCATTGCGAGATACACCCCGGAATCATATCGGAAGCCATGGGGCACTCCTCCATCACGGTGACGGAAACCTATCTGAAGCCTTTCAGCAACAGAAAGATTGACGAGGCCAACCAGAGGGTAATTTCTTTTGTAAGAAGCGGAGCGTGTACAGTATAAAAGACGTTACTTCTTTTGATAGGATAGAATAGATTTGTTGCGCATTTTCCGGAATCTTCAAAATGAGTTTTGAGGAACGGAATGGTGTTGTCTTTACGGAGCTCCCATCGGTGCTATCAATGGACTGTCATTCAACCTTTTGAACTGAAAAATACATACTTTTATTCTTTGAGAGCCTCATTTCATCCCTTTCCCACTGTCATCTTTCTGGACTTCCAATCCTCTTTCCAATATCCCAACGGACTGTTTTTTACTATTCCAAACAAAACCGGTCTATTTTCTCCTTATTCCCTGATTATTAACGAAATTAACAAGATTTCATTACCTGCGAAGTAACGGAAAAAATCACATGACAGACAGCTATGTGGAAGGGATTCGAAATGAGAGATTATTCACTTTTTATTTTTTTTAAATTTATAAATTTAAAGTTTTCAATTATGAACAAAAAGTTTCTAAGTGTGATCCTGTTCAGCGCCTTAATGGTGGGCACTGCAGGAACGTTCACGTCTTGTAAGGACTATGATGACGACATCGAAAGCTTGGATAATCGCGTATCAGCAGTAGAAAAGCTGGTAAGTGACCTTCAAGCTAAGATTGACGCTGGATCGGTCATTACCGGCGTTGACAAAACAGAAGATGGCATTGTCATCAAATTAAGCAATGGCGAATCTTATCCTATCAAGAACGGAACAAACGGCACAAACGCTCCCGTTTGGAGTATTGTAAAAGACGCTAACGGTGACTATTGGTGGGCTAAAGACAATGTACAAACAGAGTTCCCTGCACGCGGTGAAAAAGGTGAACCGGGCAACGGTAGCGCTGGTCAAGACGCTAAAACTATCTATTACTACCCAGGTACTGAAGAAACTGGTAAGTTGCATGGCCAAGCAGAAGCTGGCTACTGGGTGAAAGTAACAGAAGAAAAGGGTAAAGATCCTTTGTATGAAGTACAAACTACGAAATGGTTACCGGAAGGAACACTTTCGGCTGTTTGGAATACAAAGGATGAGACTCTGACTCTTGGTAACATGAAGGATGAGAACGGCAAATTGGTTGAAAAGACTATTTCTCTGACTACTAAGTTGAAAGCATTGGTATTCATTCCTGATTTGTATGAAGACGGAGTAGAAGCTACTAAATACAAATATGCCAACGGTGATTTCATCGAAGCTGAAAAGAACGCAATAGAAAGTAAAGATGACCACAATGTAGCTTATGTAATCAAGAAAGGTACAAGTGCTACCAATTGGATTACTTTGAAAGATGCCACTAAGAAAACTTATTGGATGCCTTCAACCAGCGCAATGTACTATCACTTGAACCCGCTAAATGCCAAGCTGAAAGATATTGAGTGGAAATTCTTGGCAGCTACTCCGGAATATGTAGCTACAAAAGCTACTCCTGCTGTGGTAACCCCTATCTTCCAAAACGCAGGTAAGACCATTGACGGCGAAAAAATGTATGCTACATACAAACTCTCTGTAGAGGATTTGAAGAAGGGCAATTTGAGCACTCCCGGTGAAAACAACTATATTTCTATCGCAGCTCTGGAAGCAACATTGGTTAATGGCGAAAAAGAAGGTGAAGAAAAGTCTACAGTTACTTCTGACTATGCAGCCATCATGCCGATGATTCAAGGTTTTAAAGCCATTGCGTATACCGATGACAGCAAAATCGTAACAAAAAACACTTGTAAACCTGAACTGTATAAGACAGCTAAGGAAGCTATCGAAAACGTATATACTGTTCCTGCACAATACAATGGTGGTTCTATTGAATTGGCAGATTTACTGTGTATCCATCATGTAGAAAACTTTGGAGAGAAAATTACTGCAACCACTCACAAAAGCATGAGTCTTGCTGAAGCTGCCCAGCTATATAATCTGACTCTCAAGTTTGAAGCTGTTCACTATATCAGCGGTGACAATGATACAGAGGAAAATGCTTACTCTCAATTGGAAGAAGACGGTACTTTCACTCCTTGCTATGTAAACGACAAAGAAGAAAGTGTGGTTATTCCTGAAGGAAGCACAGAAAAGATTGGCAGAAGTGCTATCGGTCGTCGTCCGGCAGTATTGGTTAAACTGGTTGATGCAACAAATAATGTAGTATTAGCAGGTTACATCAAGTTGGAAATCACTGAAAAAGCCGCTACTCCTGATGCAATTGTTATTGACAAGAGCACTCCGCAGTTGCCGTACTTGTGTGGTGAACAAACTGTATCCATCACTTGGAAAGACATGTCCGGTAAGATTCTTGAAGAACTGGGTATGACCAAGGAAGAATTCACAAAGGGTTATACATTTGTAAAAGACGAAACTTATGTAGCAGACGGTAAGGGTGGCTTCATTCAAGTAACAGCTGCTAATAAATTTGCAGCAGACAATACTTACGGTGTAGTTACTGAAACTCCTGACGGTAACACTAGTACAAATGCTATCCTGAACTGGACTAGCAATAAGACTCAAAGAGACCAACTCATCAAGGATTACAAAGATCGCGCCTTGACACTTTATGGCAAGTACAAACCTGTAGCAGGTGGAACAACTTACGCTATTTACGTAGGTATCAAGATTTCCATAGCAGAATTGCCGACTACTGCAAGTTATGGTAACAAACGTGATGCGTTCTGGTATCCTGCTGAAACAGCTTTGGCTGACAGAGATACTGTACGTACCAATGTTCCTGCTCCGGATGCAGCAAACAATGTAGCAAATTATGTGAAGAATCTTGATGACTACTTCTATCACTACGTAACAGAAGTTGGAAAAGAAGTTGAAAAATCAGGCATCGAATTCATTGTATCAGAAGCTTCCAAGCCGGTTTATGGTGAAATCTGGAACAACAAAGACAAAGGTATGGAAATCAAGTACAGCTACTTGTTCTCTGCTAAGAACGATGGTCTGACTATAGGTGGAAAGAAGTTGTTTGTAAGTACAGTTGAAGCTGACAAGAGCAAGAGCAGCACTAAGTTATACTGGGGTGAAAAGAGAGCAACCGCTTCTCTCATCGCAACTCTTGATAAGACAGCCAAGACAATTACTTATGCAAACAACGATGAAGCAAAAGTATTCTTGAACCTTTTCGGTCATAACGAAAACAAGCCTAACCAACAGTTTGCCATCATCGAGGTATCCGCTGTTTATGGTGACTGCGAAATTGAACTGGCTCCCGCTTACAACTTCAACGCTCGCTTCTTGCGTCCGCTGGATATTGAAAGCAACGACAAAGCCAAGTTCTTGGATGCAGAGGCTAACGGTTCTTCCGTATTACTTGGTAACTTGTTCAAGGCCAACGACTGGCGCGACAAACCGGTTATCGTATACAATGATAAAGACAAAGTATATGAAGCTGCTAAAGAAAACAACGTTAACTTGTACGAATACTACGGTATCAGCGCAATAACTTTGGATATTGACAATGCAACTTGTGACGTTAATGTTATCGGTGAACAGAAGCCTATCAACAAGGACGTTATCAAGCTGACAATCCTTGATAAAGTAGGTGGTACTGCAATTTCTAACCCGATTGACATCAAAACTACCAACATCAGCAAGTTGAACTCTGTAGTATTGAACTACAAGAACAATATGGGTAACACTAAAGACTTCACCATCATGGTTCCTGTAAAGGTCACATACACATGGGGTACAGTAAGTGCTAAAGTTGCCATTGCTGTTGATGGTACTATTGCCAACAGATAATTTTGTAAAGAACTCATCGCATCCTAAAATGCGGTAATATAATAAAGGTGCGTCATAATAAGGTGACGCACCTTTTTCTTTAACAATGCATGATTAATAAATATATCGACAATGAAGAATAAACAAATCCTTTTTATGCTTCTTCTCTCAGCAGGCTTTCTACTCGGAGCATGTTCAACAAAAGGACACGAAGAGAAGATGAAGACACAGAAAGAGGCAGAAGACGAGTTTGTAGCTACTTTGACTGCTGCAGACTCAAGCGCTGTTCTTACATTATGTACACAGTGTATGGATCTTCTAAAAGCTAAAGAGACTGACAAAGCTCTTGATATGCTTTACTCCATTGATGACGCTGGTATAGCCAAACCCCTAACGATACAGCAACGGGAAGCACTGACCAAACGTTTCCAGCGTTTCCCGGTAATTCGTTATCAATTGGATTACCTCAGCTTCTCTACACAAGGAAACAATGACGTGAAGTACAAAATAGAATTTACGCCACGTTCAGATTCTGACACTCCAGGTAGTAGTATGGGGTTCATGTTCAACCCCATAAAAGCAAATGGGGAATGGGTACTCGCCATCAAAGACGGTAGACAGCCTAGTCGCGAAGCTGCTATCCCACTCCACGATGACGCACCTGCCCCAGTAGATGTAATTGTAGAAAAGTAATCAAAAACACAAGAAAGGCCCTCCTTTTTGTAGGAGAGCCTTTCTTTATATGCCACAAATCGTTTTGCCAGATTTAGAAAAGATACGCCGCAGACACCTGCCAAGTCTTATTCTTGGCACCGAAAGCATCACCCGCATTCTTCCACGTAAATGAGTCGCCCATCGGGAGCTGATAGGTCACGCCAACCTGAAGATGCTTCAGCAGCTTCACACCGGCACCCAAATTAAGTGCCACTTGAGCCTTCTTGCGGTCTACGTAATCCTTCTTCTTGAAGTCGAAGAAGAAATCGGGACCGGCAGCTATATAAATACCCAACAAGCTACCCAAGCCAATGGTATATTTCAGATTTACGGGTACTTCCAGTCCTGTTTGCTTCACCTCGTCCTTGCCGCGCTGAGAGAACAGCAAAGCACCATCAACACCCAAGCCTACAATGGGAATGGTAAACTCAGCCATCGGACCAATAAAGAAACCGGTAGAATTATCCTTGTTTCCCTTATATCCGCCATCCCAATCTATTTTCGTCATATTCACACCACCCTTAACACCCCACTTCAATAGTTGGGCCTGGGCAGGCATAGCCATAAACATACAGCATACAGCTATCACGAAAGCACTAAAAATCTTTTTCATAATCAATTGTGTTTAATATTACGGGACAAATATATGCAAATTCTTCCTAAAGAAACAACGTATGTTAGCATTTGTTCATTTACGAGAACAATGAATCACAAAACGCATTACCTTTGCAACCTGAATCAAAGAAAGATACCACACAGATAAAATAAAAAGCTATGATAAAAATCAGAAAGACGCAACCCACAGACATTGCAATCCTTATGGACATCTTTGAACAAGCGAAGCACATCATGCGGAAAGACGGAAATATGCTGCAGTGGAGAGGCAACTACCCTTCCAGGGAAATCGTCATAGCAGACATCGAACAAGGAAACAGCTATGTGTGCACCGACGATACCGAAGAAATTATCGGAACCTTCGCCTTTATCCGTGGAAACGACCCCACATATACGCATATCTATGAAGGAAAATGGGTGGAAGATACGCTTCCTTACGGCGTCATTCACCGGCTGGCAAGTACAGAACACAGCAAAGGAGTGGCCAATGCCTGCCTGCAATGGTGCTACGAACAAATACCCAACCTACGTGCAGATACCCACCGGGACAATCATATCCTGCAATACATACTGAAGAAGCACGGATTCAAATATTGCGGCATCATCCTTCTGGCCAATGGAGACGAACGGCTGGCATTCCAAAAAGTAGAAGGATAGACAAGGAAACCACGAATCTTTCATTTAAAGGAGTTATCAGCCGACAAGTCGGCTTAGGAGTTAAAGCCAATACTCGTGCGTATGTATTCACAGAAGTATCGACTTTAACTTCTTCAACTCCTGACGGAGCGGAGCGAAGTGATAACTCCTCCAATTCCTTTAAATGAAAGAACCGGGCAAGGAAACTCAAATAATCATAACCCTTCAAACATTATCCGCCATATAATTGTATATATAGCAGGTTTCCACAATGTTGTGGAAAACAAAAACAAGATAACATATGAAGGATTATAAACGTATGACAGTCGGCGAAATCGTAGCCGACAACTTCAACAATGCCGGGATATTTGATAAATATGGCATTGATTTCTGCTGCCATGGTTCCGCACTGCTTCCCGAAGCCAGTAAAACTGCCGGAGCCGATATGGAGAAGGTGATAGAAGAAATAGAGCATCTGGCTCCGACAACCTCCGAAAATATTGATTTCAAGAGTTGGCCTCTGGACTTATTGGTGGACTATATTCTCAAAATCCACCACCGTAATATCCGTACACAAGGTCCTGAGATTGAAGAACTGCTGGATAAAGTATGCCGCGTACACGGTGAAAAACATCCGTCACTCTACAATGTGCAGGCTCTCTTTCATGATTCCCTCTCCGACCTCAATGCCCATCTCGACAAAGAGGAACTGGTACTGTTTCCCTACATCTATGAGATGGTAAAGGCAAAGCTGGAAAATACTCCACTGCCCGAATTCCACTGTGGAAGCATCGAAGCTCCCATATCCGTCATGATGGCAGAACATGACATTGAAGGAGAACGCTATCGCCACATAGAGCATCTGACCAACGGCTATACAGCTCCAGAAGATGCCTGCAACAGTTACCGCCTCGTACTCCAACAGCTTAAAGCATTTGAAGAGGCCTTGCACCAGCACATCCATCTAGAAAATAATATCGTTTTCCCACGCTCCATCAAAATGGAAGCAAAATTAAGAGAACAGCCATGACACAAATCAGAATCAAACGGGTATATGAAGAACCCGATGCAACAGACGGCTACCGTGTATTGGTGGACCGGCTGTGGCCTCGCGGCATAAAAAAGGAACATCTGAAATACGATGTCTGGGAAAAGGATATTACCCCTTCACCTGAATTAAGAAAATGGTTTCACGAAGACCAAGCGGAACACTGGGAGGGGTTTGCAGCCATGTATCGCAAGGAACTGGAAAATTCGGAAGCCGCCCTTAGGTTCATTGACACCATAAAACACCACCATACCATAACCTTACTATATGCTTCCAAAGCACCGATATACAACCATGCACGCATCCTGCAACGGTTTCTGCAGGAGCACTTAGACTAATTACTCACAATCTTTACAGTAAAAGCAAAGATGAACTGTAACTCTGGAAAGGCTGTTCAACGAATTGGTGCTACAAGGACACAAACTTCTTTTTCAAGTCGTCCACTCCCATTCCCGTAAAATAATCCTCTATAAAGTCCCAGCGCTGTTCATCCGTCAGCTTATCTGTTCCGAAGAAGAAAGAGAACAAGTCAATCTGCTCCTGGAATATCTGCTCGTTGGTATCCAGAATCAGATTGCGATAATCATCGCCAAGCGCAAGTTCCTGCAGAGTTTCGGGGTCATTGAAACGGACAAATACGCAAGGCGTACCGCCACCCTCCACACTGAACGAAAGGCAGTCGAGCATAGAAAGCAGATTAAGCAGCATATTCAAGTCCGAAAAAGGAGTGCAATAAAACAGCAGGCGGTCTCCCTTACTGCCCACTATACGTTGGCTGAACAGTTTCTGATAGCGCGACAAAAGCAAATCAAAGCCTTTGGTCACCGTAAAAGAGAGTTCATTGGAATCCTTCTTTTTCACGCTGCTGATATAGCTCACACTGCGGCCTTCCTCCGTGCGGCTCTCCAGCAGGGAACCGATAAAGCGTTTGGCAGAGCGCACGTCCATGCCATGCTCGGCAAAGACAGTCCGCAGTTCTTCTTCATCAAAACGTCCTTTCGACTTTATCAATGCCGTTTTCAGCATCATTGTCAGGCTCTTGAACAAGGCATCCATCCGCTCACGGATGACAGTGGCATCTTCCTTTAACAACACCTCATGCTTGCCTACAGATACGGCACGGGCACCTTCCCGCAACGTTCCATTATTCAGCTTCTGTTTGAACTCCTTGTAGCCAAGCTCCGGGAAACGCTCTTCCCAAAGCGCTTCCAGACGTACGACGTAAACCCCGTCCTCCCCTTCTACCTTTGTCAGATAGCTATGGAATTCACGGGCAAAGACATCACCCGTCTTGTCCTGGACATATCCTTCGGTCAACAGATTCTTGGGGCTGATTTCAAGCAGATGCCTTCCATAACGCTGCATCAAATCGTCTTCCAGCCAAAGCAAGGCAGTCTTGATGAGCTGTCCCAACTCTGCTTCATACTCCAGCTTGTTCTTTGTACGCGGCAGTTTCACCACAAACTCGAAATCGGACAAAGACACCATGATTTCCGGTTTTTCCCCTTTCATGCGGTACACTTCCATGAGCTTTCTCAGAATAAGCACCAGCTGTTCCTGGGCAATGTTCCCCGTCTGATGCAGACGCTTCATATAATAGAAATCCCGTTCATGGTAGTCGGTAGCGGCAATACCCTGTATCTCCGTATCACGCGCGGCACGCCCTATCTCCTGAATATAGTCGACAAACGTACTGGATGGCGCCACATGGTATACACGGTCTATATCACTGATGTCCACTCCCATACCAAAGGCTTTCGTAGCCACAATCAGTTTCTTGGTTCCTTCCTTGAACTCCTGCACAATGGCAGCTTTCTGTTCCTTGTCCTTCTTGCCATAATAGGAAGCCACCAGACGCCAGTCTACCGGCTTCACCCACGTCTTAAGACGCATGTCGATGCCACCCGCAAAAGGATAATAGAGCAATGTCTTGTGCCCGTCCAGGAAGTCCTCGACCCGCGCAGCCACCACGCGCTGCTTTGCCTTGTCGTATGTCTCCCCATCCTCCATCTCCATCTGACGGATGTCAAAGCTAATATACCGGCGCTTCACTGTACCTACATAAAGCACGCAAGGCTCCATCTGCAAGGAACGAATAGTCTCGAATATCATATCATTACCTCCTTTCGGGTTCCAGACAGCCGTAGCAGTCAATGCAAACAACGGGAAATTATAGCCGAGAGTCTGTTTCAAAGCAGTCAGGTAGCGCCCCAAGAACCAGTAGTCCACACGGAACTCCTTGCCCCATGTCGTTACCGTATGCGCCTCATCGACCACCACCAGACCGATGCGGCGCTCGCCTACAAAATGCTTGATGTCGTAAGAGAGAAGCAATTCCGGCGAGAGATAGAACAAATCAATCTCCCCCTCACGCACCTGCCGGTAAACCTCCATCTTCTGTTCCGGCGATAAATCGGACGAGGCGTATGCCACACGCGTATACCCCAGTTCTTGCAGACTTTCCACCTGGTCTACAATCAACGCCTTCAAAGGGGAAACCACAATGGTAAGCAGATTATACTCCTTCCCCAAATAGATGGCAGGAAGCTGGAACAACAAGGATTTTCCGGAGCCGGTAGGGGCAGTCAGCAAGATATTGTCTACCTGCGTTTCACCTTTCCAAGCCTTTTCAACCTCCAGTATAACGTTCTCTATCAGCTGTCCCTGTGAAATGCAAAGCTTTTCCTTTCCCTTGGACAAGTCATCGTAAATCTCAAGATTACGAAACTGTTCGTAGCCGTAAGTCTCCTTTAAAATCGTGTTTATGGTTTCGCGGCAGTTTTCAGGCAGATACCTTCCCTTCAAATCCGGTAACCGGCGTGTCGTTGCTTCTTGTACATTCATTATTATTGTAGTGTGGGGGTATTAAAAAGAAAAGAAGTAATTCTTCAACCATAGTTATCGGTTTTGGAATTACTTCTCCCTATGTTTCAAAATATTACCAGACATACCGGTAAGTTTTTTCTTTTAAAGCGTATCAATATTCCTCCTCATTGAAGAAAAAGTCCTCTTTGCTGGGATAATCGGGCCAAATATCTTCTATGCTTTCATAAATCTCGCCCTCATCTTCCATTTCCTGCAGATTCTCAATCACTTCAAGCGGAGCACCCGAACGCATGGCATAATCTATCAATTCATCCTTAGTTGCCGGCCAAGGAGCATCTTCCAATTTAGATGCTAATTCCAATGTCCAATACATAGTCTCTAGTATTAAAATTGTGAATATTAAGTCCTATTTCTATTTTTCGGCAAAAGTATAACAATTTATTTCACTTGCAACTATTATTCCAAAATATTTCACCTTTTTTGTCGTCTTGATTCATTTTACGGGAAAGGACGAACAAATAATCAGACAAACGGTTCACGTAAGCCAGTAATTCCGAAGAGATTTCCACTTGTTCGGCCAGAGCAAGAATCCGACGCTCTGCACGACGGCAAACCGTACGGCAAACGTGGCAGAGTGCCGCACCGCGACTTCCGCCGGGAAGAATAAAGGCTGAAAGAGGAGGCAAAAGAGTATCCAAACGGTCTATCTCCCGTTCCACCATTTCCACCTGCTCCGAGCTGATGATACTGGCTTCTTTCAGCTCCATTTTCTCCCGGTCTGTGGCCAGATGAGAGCCTACGGCAAAAAGTCTGTCTTGCACTTGCTGCAGAAAATCTTTATCCTTTCCGTCAAGCAGGTACGTGATGAGAAGACCCAGATTGGAATTTAGCTCATCCACCGTACCGTATGCCTCAAGGCGGATATGCGTTTTAGGTACACGGGTTCCACCTACAAGAGAGGTGGTTCCTTTATCTCCGGTTTTGGTGTATATCTTCATAAGGAATTAATGTTTAGGGGTTAGAGATTAATGTTTAGCAGCCAGTAAGTGGAGCTAAGCACTAATCACTAACCGCTAATCACTATTGAAACGCCTAAAGATAATCAAAAGTTGACAATATAGTCTTGTTTTATCTTTGTTTTATCGAAGAATATGATACCAAGGTCATAAAGGTCGAACGTAATACCCGCCCGCCCGTCCTGCTTCATACGTTTCCAGAGGGCAAACATCTGCGGAGTGTAACGGATACCTTCAATTACAAAAACAGACTTTCCCCTGGTACGGGTGGAACAGATGCGGAAGACCTCCTCTACAAAATCGGGATGACGATAATCGTGCAAATAAAGGAAATCAACGGGAACGCCACTCTCCAGAAAGAGCTCGGAAAGGTCGGAAGCCGAAGTATAATCTGCCCCCTCCTTCCCCGCTTTCAAATAGAGGGCAGAAGCGGCAAGCGTACCGGCATCTACAATGGTCTCCGGCTGGGTATAGTTTACCAGACGGAACAGAAGGCGTTTTACTTTCTTCGATTCGTACTTCCAACGTTTATCTTTCTCCAGCTCCAGTTGCTTCTGTGCCTTGGCCAGCTCTTCATATTTATAATAAGCCGTACTTTCGTAAATTACATGCGTAATCAGGTTAAAGGCAAAAGGAGAATGTACACCGTAGCCGCAACGGTGCCGGAAACGGTACAGCCAGATAAAAGGCCGTTTTAGAGTAAGCAAAATACGATTCATTATTTTAATGCGCTAATGTACCTTCGAAAGTCACCCCTTCACCCGAAGAATAATTCTCCGTAACAGTCAGGAGTACCTTGTTATCCTCAAAGCAGAGCGTAAGCCCAAGAGCGCTTATCCAGTTGACATAATGTACTTTCAGTTGCAAAGCATCAGGTGACGCCCACGCATAACTGCCTGCCACCTGGAAAGGGCCTTCTATACCCCTAAAACGCCCCTTTGCAGCAACCGAATACGGAGGATAGCCATCAATTGCCGCTTTCGACCATTGTTTATAGCCAAACGGAAGACTGTATGTCTTTCCGTCTTTCTCCACCACAGTCATCACTACTTCTTGCTGCTTGAATTGCAGTTCGATGGATTGCCATCCGTATTTGTTCTCTCCGAGCAGGATGCGCTTGCCTGCGTATTTCTGTGAAAGGGAGGAAGCAGCCTTTCCTTGCACTAACGGCAGTTGATAAGAACGCTGTTTCTTCTGCAGGCGCTTGTAGTCCTTACCGGGCGCTAATACCTGGTCACCGACCTCCGGCAACAAGCGGTTCCAGACCAGACGACGCTGCCGACGACCGCCTATCAATGTACATTCGGTAATGACCACTACCATATTCTTATCCGGAACAATCAGAATGTATTGTCCCAAAGCCCCGTCAGCACGTACAGCACCCGGATATTCGCAAAGCCACATCTGATAGCCATAATCTCCTATCTGTCTGGTCATCATCTGCTCCACCCAGGAAGCCGGAAGCAACTGCTTGCCTTCCCAAACACCCCGGTTCAGCAGCAACAATCCGAATTTTGCCAACGACTCGCTCTGGATATGCAGTCCCCAGCCACCGGTATTGATGCCTTCGGGGCTTATCTCCCACGCAACGTCCGTGATATGCATCGGGATGAAAAGCTTCTGCTTCAGATAATCCAGCAAGGTCATGCCCGTCACCTTCTGCACAATGGCAGAAAGCATATAGGTACTAATCGAATCATATTCAAACTTCTTGCCCGGAGTTTTCACCGGTTTGGCAAGGAAGGTACGTATCCAGTCGGAAGTGAGGTTGCGCATATTCCAGTCGGGAGTGATACCCGACGTCATGGTAAGCAGGTCACGGACAGTCATGTCTGCCAGATTAGCGGAAACCGAATCAGGAAGAAGTTCCGGGAAGAAAGCGGCGACGCGGTCTGTCAAACGCAAGCGGTTGTCTGCAATGGCAAGTCCTACGGCAGCCCCGACAAAGGTTTTGGAGCAGGAATACATGGTATGGCGATATTCCGGCGCGAACGGAGCCGGATAGATTTCTCCGATGACCTTGCCGTGACGCACCACCACCACGCTGTGGATATCTGTTTTCGGCAATGCCATCAGTGAATCAAACAAGGCAGTGACAGCCTTGGAAGGGACTCCTTCTGCCTCGGGTGTGGAACGTGGCAACTCATTGATTTGTGCATGAACTGCCAACGCTCCCAGCAAGCCGAGAAACAAGAAGAAAAAACGTACTCTATTTTTCATAATTATCCAAGATATTTGTTCTATATGCGCTGCAAATGTACAGCATTCGGGCGCGAAAGACAAATAACTTGAGATTTTTGTCGGGGAACTATTTTTTAGACAGAAGAACAAAAGAACATATTTTGCTTTATTTCTTCTGTCCTTCTATTCTTTTGTTCTTCTGTCTAAAACATCTTCTGTTCTTCTGTCCGAATCATCAGAAGAAATACACCGCCGCTTCTTCTCCCTTGTTCAACTCCAACGAGAATACCGGTTTCTTGTAAGTACGCGTGCGTCCTCCTACCTTCACTTCGGCACGGACAGCACTTGCGGGCATCTTTACTGTAAATTTACCCGGAACAAGAGCGGTAACAACAGCCCTCGTTGCCCGTCCATCCTTCCAGTCCAGGTCTATGGAAGCACCGCCGCGTACGCGCATTCCACGGAAGTTGCCGGCAGTCCAGCTATCTGGCAGGGCAGGAAGCAGATGGATAAAGCCCTCATGACTTTGCAGCAGCATTTCGCCGACTCCCGCCGCGCCACCGTAGTTGCCATCAATCTGGAAAGGAGGATGCGAACAGAACAAATTAGGGAAAGTGCCGCTACCATGACCTCCCGTCGCAGCATCGACAGCAGGATGCAGCAAACTCTTGAAGAGTTTCCAAGCACGGTTTCCGTCACCCAAACGAGCCCAGAAGTTTATCTTCCAAGCACGGCTCCAACCGGTACCCTCATCTCCACGACGGTTCAAGGTCATCCGGCAGGCTTCGGCAAGCTCGGGGGTAGCCTCCGGCGAAATCAGGTTTCCCGGATGCAGGCCGTAGAGATGGGAAACGTGGCGATGGTGCACATCCACTTCCTTATAATCCTCCAGCCATTCCTGCAAATATCCTTCCTTACTGATTTGCATGGGTGGGAATCTCTTCAGGTCCGCCTCAAGCTTCGCCACATAATCCGCATCACAATCCAGCAGGCGGGCGGCGGTAATGACATTGGTATAAAGCTCGGTGAGCAGTTGCACATCCATAGTGGGACCCATACAGATGCTGACGGGAGTCACGCTGTCACCCGGCACATAGAAACTATTTTCCGGAGAAGAAGTGGGGGCAGTTACCAGCCAGCCATGAGAAGGCTCCTGCACGGTGGTGGAACTAAAGAACCGGGCGGCACCTTTCAAGACGGGATAAATACGACGCAGATAATCCCTGTCTTGCGTATACAGATAGTGTTCCCACAGATGGGCACACAGCCACGCACCACCGGTATTGGTCGCTCCCCAGGAAGGATGTTCACCGGGAGCGGTGTAATTCCATACATTGGTCATCATGTGGAGCACCCAGCCATCTGCCTCATCGCCATAGAAAGTACGCGCACTTGCTTCTCCCGAAGGGACAAGGCGCTCCATCAACGTTGTCAACGGCTGATAGAGTTCGGAAAGTCCGGCTTGCTCCAAGGGCCAGTGGTTCATCTGGATATTGATGTTCGTATGATAGTCCCCGTTCCAGGGAGTCGATACTCCATTTGCCCAGAGTCCTTGCAGATTGGGCGGCAGACTGCCGGGACGGGTACTGCTGATAAGCAGATAGCGTCCGTAGTTATAGTACAGAGCAGCCAATGCCGGCGACTCCTGCTGTGTGAAGCGGAGGATGCGCTCGTTCGTCGGGAGCGTATCATCCGGCGTGGCAGGAAGCGTCAAGGAAACACGGTCGTAGAGGAAACGGTGGGCAGTGACATGGTTGGATAATGAAGAATGGAGAATGGAACATGGAGAATTAGCGGGGGTGGTGAAAGGACGGAGCAAGCTGTCGCAGACTTCCGCATAGCGTTCGCCCGGGAAGTCTGTACCGGCAGCGGCATAGGAGGTAGCGGCAGAAAGTATCAACCAGGCTTCCTGCCCGTTCTTCAAGCAGATACCATTTCCCGGGCTGACAGATGATTCACCACCGTTCTGCACGAGTTGCATCGCCACACGGTATTTCATACCATCCAAACCGGGTTTACCGCTTTCCAACATGCCGTCCATCAAAAGGGTGTTCCCTTGGACAGTCACCAGGCTATGTTCTGCACGGCTCAAACGGGCAGAGAAGTTCAGAGTCCCTTCACGTCCGGCAACCAGATGAATCAGCATGACATCACGGTCACGGGAAACAAAATACTCACGGCGATAATCGACATCTTCCAGCCTGAAAGCCGTGTATGCCACCGCATCGCGCAAGTTGAGCCAACGGCGATAGTTGTTTAATGGAGAGTTGAGAATGGATAATGAAGAATTGTAGGTAAAATCTATATCCAAATCACCCAATACCTGATAGGTTCCATATCTCCCGTCAGTCTCCTGCTTCTTCGGAACGAAACTGCTGTACATCAGCTCCTGTGCCTCTCGGTTCTTTCCCTCAAACAACAGTTGCCGGATGGCAGGCAGACTCTTCGAAGCATCCGGATTGCTATAATCCGCCTCCATTCCGCTCCATAATGATATTTCATTCAGCACAATGTGCTCACGGAGAATGCCTCCGTCGGGCATCATGCCCAAGCGTCCGTTGCCCAAAGGAAGAGTCTCCTCCCAGATAGCGGCAGGTGACGTATAGTACAACTGATGATTACAACTGTCGGCAGGCGCATCGGCTGCACGAAGCAGCAACGAGGCTGCAAGCAGAAATAGAGTGGCAAGTGTCTTCATATTGTTTTTTGATTCTGATTTCAGGCTGCAAACTTACTGCATACACTTTGCAGCATTGCTGCATACCTTTTGCAGTGACGCTGCAAAGCAATTGCAGTAGCGCTGCAAAAGGTATGCAGTACCACTGCAAAACAGTTGCACTGATTTTGCAGTGGTTACGCACTGATTATAAGATTATTGCATTTCGAACGAAACTACACCACGGACGTCGGCAGACGAAGCGCAAACGTATGCCTTGAACTTACCCGGTTCGTACTTCCAAGCTGCGGAAGCCTCATCGTAGAACTTCAAATCATCCGGAGTAAGGGTGAAAGTCACGTTCTTCTCCTGGCCCGGTGCCAAAGCGACTTTTGCAAAATGTTTCAGTTCCTTTACAGGACGAAGCACACTGCATTTATCATCGCCTACATAAAGCTGTACAATCTCTTTTCCGGCAATGCTACCCGTATTCTTCACGGCAACTGTCACCGTCAGCGTACCGTCGGCAGCCATGGCCTTGGCAGAAGCCACCGGTTTGCCATATGTAAAGGTAGTATAGCTCAAGCCATGACCGAAGGGGAAGAGTGCCGGAACCTTCTTGGTGTCGTGCCAACGATAGCCCACCAGAATATCTTCCTTATACTCCTGCTTAATGCTGTCGCCCGGATAACTGAGTTCATCAAAAGCATGTGCACCGCAATCCGTCAACTTGGCAGGGAAAGAGAAGGGCAACTTTCCGCTTGGATTCACCGCACCACTCAGGATGTCAGCCAGAGACTTGCCACCCATGGAGCCTAAATACCAACCTTGCACAATGGCAGGAACCCGGGATACCCACGGCATTTCCACCGCATTACCGCTGAGAAGCACCAGAACGAGATTCTTGTTTACACCCAGCAAAGCTTCAATCAGTTCATCCTGCCCGAAAGGCAAGCCGTATTCCAGACGGTCGCCGCC
>ERZ779683.171-NODE-171-length-17491-cov-1.79519_pt1 | contig 17491 bp, 10 predicted proteins | sample MGYA00511477_ERZ779683 | MGnify/ENA primary metagenome ERZ779683 (study PRJEB29588, sample SAMEA2158454) | human gut metagenome | biome: human gut; feature: human-associated habitat; material: faeces | place: Denmark | collected 2008/2010 ... | reverse complement strand
AAGAAAGCATCGACCTGCCTAAAAGTATGACATATCCACTTGACAGTCTGTTGAACGACTGGAAAGCCAAAAATTATATTGACTTAGGCAAAGATTGCAGTACAGCTGAAATCAACCCTTTATTCAGCGACTCTGTCTATATCGACCGCTTGTCACGCATTCCGGCTATCATGGAAATGCCTTATAATGATATTATCCGCAAATTCATCGATATGTATGCAGGACGCTTGCGCAATCAGGTTTCTTTCATGTTAAGTGCCTGCAACTTCTATATGCCGATTTTTGAAGAAGCATTGGATGCATACGGACTTCCACTGGAACTTAGATATCTCCCGATTATCGAATCTGCACTGAACCCCTCTGCCGTGTCACGCGCAGGCGCTTCCGGTCTGTGGCAATTTATGATTGGTACAGGTAAGATCTATGGCTTGGAATCAAACAGCCTGGTAGATGAACGACGCGACCCGATTAAAGCAACTTGGGCTGCCGCACGTTATCTCAAAGAAATGTACGATATCTATGGAGACTGGAATCTTGTGATTGCTGCTTATAACTGTGGCCCCGGTACTATCAACAAGGCAATCCGCCGTGCCAATGGCGAAACGGATTACTGGAAAATTTATAATTACCTGCCTAAAGAGACACGTGGTTACGTACCTGCCTTTATCGCCGCTAATTATGTGATGACTTACTATTGTGACCATAATATTTGTCCGATGGAAACAAATATCCCGGCAAGTACCGACACAGTACAAGTGAACAAGAACCTGCACTTCGAACAGATTGCTGATCTTTGCAATGTACCTTTGGATCAAATAAAGAGCTTGAATCCGCAATATAAGAAGCAAATGATTCCGGGTGACAGCAAGCCTTATACTTTAAGACTTCCTATCGATGCTATCAGTACCTTTATAGATAAGCAAGACACAATCTATGCACATCGCGCCGACGAATTGTTCCGCAACCGGAAAACCGTTGCAGTAAAGGAAATTACCCCCTCAACCCGCAAAACGACAGCAGCTGTTGCCGGTAAAGGCAAACTGACCTACTACACAATAAAAAGTGGAGACACTTTGTCAACTATCGCCGGAAAGTATGGCGTCACAATTAAGGATATACAAAGGTGGAATGGAATGTCCAACACCAAAATTGCTGCAGGAAAACGATTGAAAATATACAAATAAACAGCTTCCTGCTTGCATCGTTCGGAAATTTGCTTATTTTTGCAGAACTAAGCAAGTGAAAGGATAACAATTATGGATAATCTGCCCCCTAAAGAAATAAGTGATGAAGAGATGATCAATCAGGCGTTCCACGAACTACTGAATGATTATCTCAACACTAAACATCGCAAAAAGGTTGAAATCATTACGAAGGCTTTCAACTTCGCCAATCAGGCGCATAAAGGTATCAAACGTCGTTCGGGCGAACCTTATATTATGCACCCGATTGCCGTTGCAAGTATTGTATGTAATGAGATCGGCCTGGGTTCAACTTCTATATGTGCGGCCTTGTTGCATGATGTAGTAGAAGACACTGATTACACAGTAGAAGACATTGAAAATATCTTTGGCCCGAAGATTGCCCAAATTGTGGACGGACTGACCAAGATATCCGGCGGAATTTTCGGTGACCGTGCTTCAGCACAAGCAGAGAACTTCAAGAAGTTACTGCTCACTATGTCGAACGATATCCGGGTAATTCTTATCAAGATAGCCGACCGTTTGCACAACATGCGTACCCTCGGTTCCATGTTGCCCAACAAGCAATATAAGATTGCAGGCGAAACGCTTTACATCTATGCGCCACTCGCCAACCGCCTGGGTCTCTATAAAATAAAAACAGAGCTTGAGAATCTAAGCTTCAAATATGAACATCCCGAAGAATATGCGGAAATAGAAGAGAAGTTGAATGCCACAGCTGCCGAACGCGACAAAGTTTTCAACGACTTCACTGCTCCTATCCGTACACAGTTGGATAAGATGGGATTAAAATACCGGATACTTGCCCGCGTAAAATCAATCTATTCTATCTGGAACAAAATGCAGACCAAGCATGTTCCTTTTGAAGAAATATTTGATCTACTAGCTGTCCGTATCATCTTCGAGCCACGTAACATAGAAGAAGAACTCAACGACTGTTTCGACATTTACGTTTCCATCTCCAAGATATACAAGCCTCATCCGGACCGTCTGCGCGACTGGGTGAGCCATCCTAAAGCAAATGGTTATCAGGCATTGCATGTCACCCTGATGGGTAATAACGGACAATGGATTGAAGTCCAGATTCGTAGTGAACGAATGAATGACGTTGCCGAACAAGGTTTCGCCGCTCACTGGAAATACAAAGAAGGAGGAGGCAGCGAAGATGAAGGAGAGTTGGAAAAATGGTTGAAAACCATTAAGGAGATATTGGATGATCCGCAACCGGATGCCATTGATTTTCTGGATACCATCAAACTTAATTTATTTGCTTCTGAAATATTCGTATTCACCCCCAAAGGTGAGCTGAAGACTATGCCGCAGAATTCTACGGCTCTCGACTTCGCGTTTTCCCTGCATACGGATATTGGCAGCCATTGTATTGGTGCCAAAGTCAACCACAAATTAGTTCCGTTAAGCCATAAATTGCAAAGTGGTGACCAAGTTGAGATCCTGACTTCAAAATCGCAACGTGTGCAACCGCAATGGGAAGTTTTTGCAACCACTGCCCGTGCCCGTGCCAAGATAGCAGCCATCCTCCGCAAAGAGCGTAAAGCAAACCAGAAGATAGGTGAAGAAATCCTTAACGAGTTTTTGAAAAAAGAGGAAATCCGCCCTGAAGAAACCGTTATTGAGAAGCTGCGCAAACTGCATAATGCCAAGAATGAAGAAGAACTGCTGGCCGCCATTGGCAGCAAAGCAATCGTCTTGGGAGAAGCGGATAAGAATGAACTGAAAGAAAAGCAAACCAGTAACTGGAAGAAATATCTGACTTTCTCTTTCGGCAACAATAAAGAGAAGCAGGAAGAAAAAGAGCCGCAAGAAAAAGAAAAGATCAATCCGAAGCAAGTGCTCAAGCTGACAGAAGAAAGTTTGCAGAAGAAATATATCATGGCCGAATGTTGCCATCCTATTCCCGGTGATGACGTATTGGGATATGTGGATGAAAACGACCGGATCATTATCCACAAACGCCAATGTCCTGTTGCCGCCAAACTGAAGAGCAGTTATGGCAACCGTATATTAGCAACAGAATGGGATACACACAAAGAACTATCTTTCCTGGTATATATATATATAAAAGGTATAGACAGCATGGGACTTTTGAATGAAGTCACCCAGGTTATCTCCAGACAGCTCAATGTAAATATCCGTAAGCTGACCATCGAAACCGAAGATGGTATCTTTGAAGGAAAAATTCAGTTATGGGTACATGACGTGGATGATGTGAAAACCATCTGTAACAATCTGAAGAAAATACAGAATATCAAACAGGTGAGCCGCGTAGAAGAATAGCTTTCAAACGGTAAATAAGAAAACGATGAACGGTGAATAAGTTGCAGTATCATGCAAATTGTTCACCGTTCATTTTGTTATGAGGTTTCTTGGCTATCGAATCCATTATCGATTAGCATTTATTCCCGTCCATCCAATTCGCGTTTAATAGCCAAAAGCTCTTCTTTTATCGCTTTCAGCTTATTTACAATCTCATAATTACGAACCGTAGCTTCTTTATTATCCTTCAAACGTTGTCGGGCACCGGGAAGTGTCATGCCTTTTTCTTTTACCAAATGGTAGATAAGTCCGATCGTTTCTACATCTTCTTTGCGGTACTGACGTATTCCTCTTCCCGCTGTCTTAGGAGAGATTTGCGGAAATTCCTTTTCCCAAAAACGGAGCAATGACGGATTGACTCCGAACATATCGGCAACCTCTCCTATTGAATAATATAGCTTCAATTCTTTGTCTGTATTAAGCATAACACTCCTGTTTTAAGATTTTAATCAAATACTTTACCATGATTGGCTGCCAATTGAATCATCTTTTCATAATCTTCGGCACTCAAATCCATGAAATAATAATTGACCGGATTTACTACCTGCCCTTTCACGTACACTTCATAATGCAAATGCGGGCCAGTACTTTTTCCTGTACTACCCACTTTTCCGATAATCTCACCACGTACCACTTTCTTTCCGACTTTCGTATTAAATCCCTGCAAGTGAGCATACCGAGTAAGATACCCGAAACCATGATCTATCTCAATAGTATTACCGTATCCGGTTTCCCATCCCACTTTCACCACTGTTCCGTTTCCGGTAGCATATACATCCGTTCCCGGATGAGCAGAGAAGTCCATGCCCGCATGGAACTTTGTCGTACCATAAATAGGGTCAATACGTGTACCATAACCGGATGCTGTCTGACGAAGATCCTTATTAGAAATAGGCTGTATGGCCGGAATACATTTCAGCATCTCATCGTGGTTCTTACACATATCAATCACATCATCGAAAGATTTCGACTGAATATAAAGCCTTTTGGAAAGCACGTCCAACTTTTGAGTCGTATTCACCACCAGCTTGGCATTCGCCAAATCCATCAGTTCTTCGTAACGGTTCGTCCCGCCATAACCTGCCTGACGAATAGCCGGAGAAACAGGATCTGCCTGTAAAATCACCCGATACAGATTATCGTCACGTTGCTGAATATCCTGAAGCACCCCCATAGCGTCGTCCAAACGCCGGGAAAGCACATTGTACTGCGCCAAAAGACGGCTGTTTTCAATTCTTAATTCCTTCTCTGACGGAGAACCAAAAATCAAAAGCAATACAATAAAGCAACCTGCTCCCAACCCCATTCCATAGAAAAGCCGACGCAGGATACTAAGCGCACGCTGCCGTACGGTAGGGTAAATTCGATCATAAGTCTGGGTCTGTGGATTATAGATGTAGTATACTTTGCGCATCTTTTTGGAAATATTTCGCTTGTTAATACGGCAAAAGTAATAAAAACAAGCTATCTTTGCACAGTTTTTACGAATTTATGAGTTGTGATTTATGATTTATTGGGGATTCCTCCCCTCTCTCATATCCCACAGCCCATAATTCATAATTCATAAATCATAATTCTTCATTATATGTTGACTGCAAAAGAGATCAGAGATTCATTCAAGAATTTCTTTGAGTCGAAAGGACACCACATCGTTCCCTCGGCTCCGATGGTGATTAAAGATGACCCTACCCTGATGTTTACGAACGCGGGTATGAACCAGTTTAAAGATATTATTTTGGGTAACCATCCGGCGAAATACCAAAGAGTCGCGGACTCGCAAAAATGTTTGCGTGTAAGCGGAAAGCATAATGACCTGGAAGAAGTAGGACACGATACGTACCACCACACCATGTTTGAAATGCTTGGTAACTGGTCGTTCGGCGATTACTTCAAGAAAGAAGCGATCAGCTGGGCATGGGAATATCTGGTAGAAGTCTTGAAACTGAATCCGGAACATCTCTATGCAACCGTATTTGAAGGAAGTCCTGAAGAAGGATTGAGCCGTGACGACGAAGCTGCTTCCTATTGGGAACAGTTCTTGCCGAAAGATCACATCATCAACGGTAACAAACACGACAACTTCTGGGAAATGGGTGATACAGGACCTTGCGGACCTTGTTCCGAAATCCATATCGACCTCCGTCCTGCTGAAGAACGTGCCAAGATCTCCGGTCGCGACCTCGTGAACCACGATCACCCGCAGGTAATTGAAATCTGGAACCTCGTGTTCATGCAATACAACCGCAAAGCAGACGGCAGTCTTGAGCCGCTTCCTGCCAAGGTTATTGATACCGGTATGGGATTCGAACGTCTTTGTATGGCTCTGCAAGGCAAAACATCCAACTACGACACAGACGTATTCCAGCCAATGCTGAAAGCTATTGCAGCAATGTCGGGTACAGAATACGGAAAAGACAAGCAGCAAGATATTGCTATGCGTGTGATTGCCGACCATATCCGTACCATTGCATTCTCAATCACAGATGGCCAGTTGCCGTCTAATGCAAAGGCAGGTTATGTGATCCGCCGTATCCTTCGCCGTGCTGTTCGTTACGGATATACTTTCCTCGGACAGAAACAGGCATTTATGTATAAGTTGCTTCCTGTATTGATTGATAACATGGGAGAGGCTTATCCTGAACTAGTTGCACAAAAGACACTGATTGAAAAAGTAATCAAGGAAGAAGAAGAATCATTCCTCCGCACTTTGGAAACTGGTATCCGTTTATTGGATAAGACAATGGAAGATACCAAAGCCAATGGAAAAACTGAAATCAGCGGTAAAGATGCCTTTACTTTATATGATACATTCGGTTTCCCGCTCGACTTGACAGAGCTGATTCTCCGTGAAAACGGAATGACTGTCAACATTGAAGAGTTCAATGAAGAAATGCAGCAACAGAAACAGCGTGCACGTAATGCCGCCGCCATCGAAACTGGTGACTGGATTGTACTGAAAGAAGGGACAACTGAATTCGTTGGTTACGATTACACTGAATACGAGGCTTCTATCCTTCGTTACCGTCAGATCAAACAAAAGAACCAGACATTGTATCAGATTGTACTCGACTATACTCCGTTCTATGCAGAAAGTGGTGGTCAGGTAGGTGATACAGGTGTATTGGTGAGCGAGTTCGAGACGATTGAAGTGATCGACACAAAGAAAGAGAATAATCTTCCGATACATATTACCAAAAAGTTACCCGAACATCCGGAAGCTCCGATGATGGCTTGTGTAGATACCGACAAACGTGCTGCCTGTGCAGCCAATCACTCGGCGACCCACTTGCTGGATGCTGCTTTACGTGAAGTATTGGGTGAACACATCGAACAGAAAGGTTCATTGGTTACACCGGATTCATTGCGTTTCGACTTCTCTCACTTCCAGAAAGTGACCGATGAAGAAATCCGTAAAGTTGAACATATCGTCAATGCAAGAATCCGCTCTAATATCCCATTGAAAGAATATCGCAATATTCCTATCGAGGAAGCTAAGGAATTGGGAGCTATCGCCCTCTTTGGTGAAAAGTATGGCGACAGAGTTCGTGTGATCCAATTCGGTACTTCTATCGAGTTCTGTGGTGGTACACATGTAGCTGCAACCGGAAATATCGGTATGGTGAAAATCATCTCCGAAAGTTCTGTTGCTGCCGGCGTTCGTCGTATTGAAGCTTATACCGGAGCACGCGTGGAAGAAATGCTGGATACGATACAAGATACACTTAGCGACTTGAAGGCTCTCTTTAACAATGCTCCTGACTTGAGAATTGCAATCCGTAAATATCTGGATGAAAATGCAGGATTGAAAAAGCAGGTAGAAGACTTCATGAAAGAGAAAGAAGCAGCTTTGAAGGAAAGACTACTGAAAAATGTACAAGAGATCCACGGTATCAAAGTAATCAAGTTCTGTGCCCCACTACCGGCAGAAGTAGTGAAGAATATCGCTTTCCAGCTTCGGGGTGAAATCACAGAAAACTTGTTCTTCGTAGCCGGAAGTACAGACAATGGCAAACCGATGCTGACAGTAATGCTTAGCGATAATTTGGTTGCTGGTGGTCTGAAAGCTGGTAATCTGGTAAAAGAAGCTGCAAAACTGATTCAAGGTGGCGGCGGTGGCCAACCTCACTTCGCTACTGCAGGAGGTAAAAATGCTGATGGACTACCGGCAGCAGTTGAAAAAGTACTGGAGCTGGCAGGAATCTAAGAATAAATAAAAGAGGCTGTCTAACAAGCCCCGAAAAAAAAGAAATCACCCCTGTCAGAGTTTGTTCTGATAGGGGTGAAATCGTTAAAAAGAGACTTATAGACAACCTCTTTTACGTAAAGATTTAAATTAGACGCGTCTGAATAAATACATAAGAAACTCCCTATTAATATAGAAAAAAATAGTGACGGTATATGCACAGGATAGTGACGGTATCGCAGGCATATAGCGTCACTATTTGCATCGGATAGCGTCACTATTTTACAGAAGTGAATTCACCAACAACAATTTCAGCTTGAATCCCCTTTTGAATCCCCTATAAAAGCATCGGGGAAGGATATTTCCTACCCTCCCCCAAAAACCAACAAACCCGGTAAAAAATAGAAGTCTATTTGTCTCTTTCTAAAAATATTAGCTTATAATTTAGGCTTGTCACAGTTTTTTTCTACCTTTGTGACCAGATTAATTATTTTTCTTATCCTTCAAATAAATAAAATAAGTAATCACTAATACCTAAAGAATGATGAGAACACCTGCTTATCTATGCCTGCTGTTAACCTGCATGCTCATTTCTTGTACCCCTACGCAAGAGAAACACGAAATAGATTACACATCTTATGTAAATCCATTTATCGGAACAGACTTCACTGGAAACACTTATCCTGGTGCCCAAGCTCCTTTCGGCATGGTGCAACTTAGCCCGGACAACGGACTCCCCGGATGGGACCGTATCTCCGGTTATTTCTATCCGGACAGTACGATTGCCGGTTTCAGCCACACACATCTTTCCGGCACTGGAGCGGGAGATTTGTATGACATCTCTTTCATGCCTGTCACTCTTCCCTACAAAGAAGCGGAAGCTCCACTTGGCATCCACTCTAAATTCTCCCACAAGGATGAAAGTGCTCATGCCGGTTATTATCAAGTACGCCTGACTGATTATAACATCAACGTCGAACTGACTGCCACCGAGCGTTGTGGTATCCAACGTTATACGTTTCCGGAAGCCCAATCTGCTATCTTCTTAAATCTGAAGAAAGCCATGAACTGGGATTTTACCAACGATTCTCATATCGAAGTCGTAGACTCCGTTACCATTCAAGGTTACCGTTTTTCCGACGGCTGGGCACGCGATCAACACATCTATTTCCGCACCCGATTCTCCAAGCCTTTTGAGAAAATGGAACTGGACACAACTGCCATCATCAAAGACAATAAACGTATCGGCACCGCTGTTATCGCCCGCTTCGATTTCAATACCCAAAAGGATGAACAGATATTAGTAAACACTGCCGTTTCCGGTGTCAGCATGGAAGGAGCAGCCAAAAACCTGCAAGCTGAAGTCCCCGAAAATAACTTCGACAAATACTTGGCGGAAACAAAAGCAAACTGGAACCGCCAGCTCGGAAAGATTGAAATAAAAGGTGATAATGAGAACGATAAAGTGAACTTCTACACTGCTCTCTATCACTCAATGATTGCTCCAACTATTTACAGTGATGTAGACGGAGCTTACTACGGTCCCGATAAGAAAGTACACCAAGCCGACGGCTGGGTTAATTATAGCACTTTCTCCCTATGGGATACATACCGTGCCGCCCACCCGCTCTTTACTTATACCGAACCCGAGCGTGTCAACGACATGGTGAAATCCTTCATCGCCTTCTACGAACAGAATGGCCGTCTGCCAGTGTGGAACTTCTACGGAGGTGAAACAGACATGATGATCGGTTATCATGCTGTTCCTGTTATTGTAGACGCCTATCTGAAAGGAATCGGCGACTTCGACGCAAAGAAAGCCTTGGATGCTTGCATAGCAACGGCTAATCTGGATAATTACCGCGGCATCGGACTCTACAAAGAATTAGGATACATACCTTACAACGTAACAGACCACTACAACGCAGAAAACTGGTCGTTATCCAAAACACTGGAATACGCTTTCGATGACTATTGCATTGCCGAAATGGCGGAGAAGATGGGCAAACAAGACATTGCGGACGAATTTTACAAACGTTCTCAAAACTACAAGAATGTATATAACCCCGCCACTTCTTTCATGCAGCCACGTGACGACAAAGGCACCTTTATCAAGGATTTCAAAGCCGATGACTATACGCCACACATTTGCGAAAGCAACGGATGGCAATACTTTTGGTCTGTACAGCATGACATTAACGGACTGATCGACCTTGTAGGAGGTAAAAACCGATTTGCCGAAAAACTGGACAGTATGTTCACCTATCATCCGGCAGCAGATGACGAACTACCTATCTTCAGCACGGGCATGATAGGACAATATGCGCATGGCAATGAGCCGAGCCATCATGCTATAGGACACGAAAATCGCACACAAGAATATGTAGCCAAAGTGATGAACGAGCTCTACAAGAACGAACCAGCCGGTCTTTGTGGCAACGAAGATTGCGGACAGATGTCAGCATGGTATGTATTCAGTGCGATGGGATTCTACCCCGTCAATCCCGTCAGTGGAAAATACGAGATAGGTACTCCCCTATTCCCGGAGATGCAATTACATCTGGCGAATGGAAAGACTTTCACCGTACTGGCCCCCAAAGTGAACAAAGAAAATATCTATATCCAATCCATCAAAATAGATGGAAAACCGTATGACAAAACATATCTTACTCACGAGCAAATCATGAGTGGAGCAACTGTCGAATTCGAAATGAGTAACACCCCTAAAGCAATTGGAGTCATATTCGAAGAAAATAACCCATAAGCCAAACCTGAACAACCAATTGAGAGAATGAACGAAAACTTCGATATAACCTATAAAGCACTATTTCGCCGGTACTATCCCAGCCTGATTTTCTATGCAACCCGTCTGGTGGGAGAAGAAGAAGCAGAGGATGTAGTGCAGGACGTATTTGTAGAATTATGGAAGCGGAAAGACCACATAGAGATAGGCGACCAAATCCAGGCCTTTCTCTATCGTGCCGTTTACACCCGTGCCCTTAACGTCTTGAAACACCGCAGTGTGGAAGACGGTTATTGTGTTGCCATGGAAGAAATCAACCAAAGACGCGCAGAATTCTATCAACCGGACAACAACGAAGTAATTCGGAGGATCGAAGATAAGGAACTCCGCAAGGAAATTCATGATGCAATTAATGAACTCCCTGACAAATGCAAAGAGGTTTTCAAACTTAGCTATCTGCATGATATGAAAAACAAGGAAATAGCCGATATTCTCGGAGTTTCACTCCGCACGGTGGAAGCCCATATGTATAAGGCTTTAAAATACTTGCGTGGCCGACTTGATCCTCTTTGGACGATTCTTTTCTTATTTTTATGGCGATTATAATAAGTGTTTTTGCGTTTTGAATTGTATTACTAATATGAAGGAAAAGAAAATGAGTAATCTGAGTGAAGAAATAATAAACAGATATCTGACAGGACAGTGTTCTGAAGAAGAGCTTATCGAGGTCAATGCCTGGATGAAGGAATCGGAAGAAAATGCCCGCCAGCTCTTTCGTATGGAAGAAATTTATCATTTGGGTAAATTCGACCAGTACACTGATGAACAACGGATACTTCGTGCGGAAAAACAACTCTATAAAAAGCTGGACGAAGAGAAAGGTAAACAGAGCAAAATACTAAGCATGCATCGCTGGATGAAATATGCCGCAGTGATTGCTGTGATGTTGGTCATGGGTGGTGGAGTCGGATATTGGTTCTATCAAAACGGAAACAATCAACAAATGATGGTTGCAGTAGCCAGCGAAGGCATTGTTAAGGAAGTAGTCTTGCCGGATGGCAGCAAGGTTTGGCTGAACAATGCAGCAACCTTGAAATATCCACGTGAGTTCTCCGAAAAGGAACGCAATGTCTACCTAGAAGGAGAAGCTTATTTTGAGGTCACCAAAAACCGCCATAAGCCATTCACCGTTCAAAGTGATGCAATACGCGTACGCGTATTGGGAACTACGTTCAATTTAAAATCCGATAAGCGTTGCCGGATAGCGGAGGCGACACTTATTGAAGGTGAGATTGAAGTAAAAGGCAATAAGGAAGAGGGGCAGATTATCCTCACTCCGGGACAACGTGCGGAACTGAACAAAAATAATGGACGATTGACCGTGAAACAAGTGGATGCCAAGTTGGATGCTGTTTGGCACGATAATCTGATTCCATTCCAAAAAGCAGATATCTTCACCATCACCAAAGCGCTGGAGCGTTTCTATGATGTGAAAATCATTCTGTCTCCTGACATTCAGACGGGTAAAACTTACTCCGGTGTACTGAAAAGGAAATCGAATATCGAGTCAGTGTTAAAATCATTGCAAAACTCTATACCTATTGATTATAAAATTGTCGGAAACAATATCTTCATTTCTCCCAAATAAGAAGTAAAAGATGAACCGGCTAAAACTTAAAAGCTATTAATACCATGAAATTAAAAACATTCCTAATAGTAGGATGTTTAGGAGGTTTATTCACACTTAGCTCCTGCACAGCCCCCACTAATGTAAAAGACTATAGTGCTTACGTCAACCCTTTCATCGGTACCGGTGGACATGGTCATACCTTCCCTGGAGCGGTAGTTCCCCACGGGATGATTCAGCCCAGTCCGGACACCCGGATCGATGGTTGGGATGCTTGTTCCGGTTATTATTATGCCGACTCTACCATCAATGGCTTCTCACACACACACGTCAGCGGTACAGGTTGTTGCGACTATGGAGATGTCTTGCTCATGCCAACTGTGGGTAAGCAACAATATCGTACAACCGATCCCCAAAGCCAGCGACTAGCATACGCTTCCTCTTTCTCACATAAGAATGAAATCGCAGAACCAGGATATTATTCTGTCTTTCTTGATACTTATCAGGTGAAAGCTGAAATTTCATCCACCAAACGAGGAGCAATCCATCGCTATACTTTTCCCGAAAACACCGAATCCGGATTTATCATCGACCTGGATTACAGCCTGCAACGACAGACTAACTCCGAGATGGAAATAGAAGTAATAAGCGATACGGAAATCTGTGGACATAAGAAAACAACTTATTGGGCTTTCGACCAATACATCAACTTCTACGCTAAATTTTCCAAACCATTCTCTTATACGCTCGTTACGGATTCTATCACCATGGACAATGGCAAACGGCTTCCTGTCTGCAAAGCATTATTGCATTTCAACACCAGTAAAGACGAACAGGTTCTTGTTAAAGTAGGTGTGTCCGCTGTTGATATTGCCGGTGCACGGAAGAACGTTGAATCAGAAATTCCCGGATGGGATTTCGAGAAAGTACGTAAAGACGCACGTACGGCATGGAATGAATATCTTTCCAAAATTGATATTACAACTTCTGATAAAGAAGATAAAGCCATCTTCTACACGGCCCTCTATCATACGGGAATCAGTCCAAATCTGTTCACTGATGCAGACGGACGTTATTTAGGAATGGATCTTGAAGTGCATCAAGGAGACACCCTTAATCCGATATACACTGTCTTTTCTTTATGGGATACTTTCCGTGCGCTACATCCGCTAATGACTATCATTGATCCTGATCTGAATAATCACTTTATCAATTCGTTAATTAAGAAGCATCAGGAAGGTGGAATATACCCCATGTGGGACTTGGCTTCCAATTACACCGGCACTATGATTGGTTATCATGCTGTTCCGGTCATCGTGGATGCCTACATGAAAGGGTATCGCAATTTTGATGCCAAAGAGGCTTATAAAGCCTGCCTGCGTGCCGCCGAATATGACACTACCGGCATCAAATGTCCGGATTTGGTATTGCCTCATCTCATGCCTAAAGCAAAATATTATAAGAATGCCATCGGATATATCCCTTGTGACCGCGAAAACGAATCAGTGGCCAAAGCGTTAGAATATGCGTATGATGACTGGTGTATCTCTATCTTTGCAGAAGCGATGAGTGATTTTGAATCCAAAGCAAAGTATGAACGCTTCGCCAAGGCGTACGAATTTTATTTCGACAAATCAATCCGCTTCATGCGTGGACTGGACTCAAAAGGTGAATGGCGTACTCCATTCAATCCGCGTGCATCTACTCACCGCAGCGATGATTATTGTGAAGGAACAGCTTGGCAATGGACTTGGTTTGTGCCGCATGATGTAGAAGGATTAGTCAATCTGATGGGTGGAGAAGATGCTTTTGTCCAAAAACTCGATTCCTTATTCTCGGCCGATTCATCACTTGAAGGTGAGACAACCTCATCAGATATCAGCGGACTTATCGGGCAATATGCACATGGAAACGAACCAAGTCATCATGTGATCCACCTATATAACTACGTTAACCACCCTTGGAGGACTCAAGAGTTGGTGGATAGCGTTTACCGAAGTCAGTATACCAACAGTATAGACGGTCTTTCGGGCAATGAGGACTGCGGTCAGATGTCTGCCTGGTATATACTCAACTCTATGGGATTCTATCAGGTATGTCCCGGCAAGCCGGTATATTCCATCGGACGTCCTGCCTTCGACAAAGCAGTTATCAATCTGCCTGAAGGAAAGACTTTCAGTATTGTAGTAAAGAATAATGGAAAAAAGAATAAATACATTGAAAGTGTATTGCTGAACGGTAAAGCTCTAAACATTCCATTCTTTAACCATCAGGATATTGCGAATGGAGGAACGATGGAAATCAAGATGACCGATCATCCTACGAAATGGGGAGTCCTCTCTCCGGCTCTCTCCTCCAAAGAAGAGGAATGAGTTGGTACTAGCTGTTCAAATTGAATAAAAAAAACAAAACCTTGAAAAATAAATTGGCTCAATCGATTTCTGATTCGATTGAGCCATAAATAATAAATAAGACCATGAAAAAGTATCTCCTATTAGTATGCGCATTAAGTTGTATCGTCTTTGCAAAAGCCAAAGACTGGACGCAGTATGTCAATCCGCTTATGGGTTCTCAATCTAGTTTCGAGTTATCAACAGGTAATACTTATCCGGCCATTGCCCGTCCGTGGGGGATGAATTTCTGGACTCCACAAACAGGAAAGATGGGAGACGGATGGCAATACACTTATACGGCTAATAAGATTCGTGGATTTAAACAAACACATCAACCCAGTCCGTGGATTAATGATTACGGACAATTCTCTATTATGCCTGTAGTAGGCAAACCGGAATTCAATGAAGAGAAGCGTGCCAGTTGGTTTGCCCACAAAGGAGAAACTGCCACTCCTTATTATTATAAAGTATATCTTGCAGAGCATGATGTAGTGACAGAAATGGCTCCAACCGAGCGTGCCGTTCTTTTCCGTTTCACTTTTCCGGAAAACGATCATTCGTATGTTGTAGTGGATGCCTTTGATAAGGGATCGTATATTAAGGTTATTCCGGAAGAAAACAAGATTATCGGTTACACGACCCGCAACAGCGGTGGAGTTCCCGAAAACTTTAAAAATTACTTTATTATTGAATTCGACAAGCCTTTCACTTATAAAGCTACGGTAGCCAATGGCAATCTGCAGGAAAATGTTACCGAACAGACAACAGATCATGCCGGAGCCATTATTGGTTTCCAAACACATAAGGACGAACAAGTACATGCAAGAATTGCTTCTTCTTTCATCAGTTTTGAACAGGCAGCTTTAAATATGAAAGAGTTGGGCAAAGATAATATCGAACAGCTAGCCAAAAAAGGAAAAGAAGCGTGGAACCAAGTGTTAGGCAAGATAGAAGTAGAAGGAGGCAATCTCGACCAATATCGCACATTCTATTCTTGTTTATATCGTTCATTGCTCTTCCCACGCAAATTCTACGAACTGGATGCTGCCGGACAACCTGTTCATTACAGTCCTTATAATGGGCAAGTATTACCGGGATATATGTATACCGACACAGGCTTTTGGGATACTTTCCGTTGCCTATTCCCGTTATTAAATCTGATGTATCCGTCAGTCAACAAGGAAATGCAGGAAGGTCTGATCAATACATATAAAGAGAGCGGTTTCTTCCCGGAATGGGCAAGTCCGGGGCACAGAGGCTGTATGGTTGGTAACAATTCTGCTTCTGTCTTAGTGGATGCTTACATGAAAGGAGTGAAAGTGGACGATATAAAAACATTGTATGAAGGGCTGATTCACGGAACGGAGAATGTACATCCACAAGTATCATCAACAGGACGTCTGGGATATGAATATTACAATAAACTGGGCTACGTGCCATACGATGTAAAAATCAATGAGAACGCCGCACGCACGTTGGAATATGCATACAATGACTGGTGTATCTACCAACTGGCAAAGGAACTTAAACGTCCGAAAAAAGAGATTAATCTTTTCGCAAAACGTGCCATGAACTACAAGAATCTTTTCGATAAGGAATCTAAGTTAATGCGTGGACGCAACGAAGATGGTACATTCCAATCTCCTTTCTCTCCGCTGAAATGGGGAGATGCTTTTACGGAAGGAAATAGCTGGCACTATACTTGGTCTGTATTCCACGATCCTCAAGGATTGATTGACTTGATGGGTGGAAAAGAGATGTTTATCACCATGATGGATTCTGTTTTTGCCGTACCTCCTATTTTTGATGATAGCTACTACGGCCAAGTGATTCATGAAATCCGTGAAATGACTGTGATGAATATGGGTAACTATGCACATGGCAATCAACCGATTCAGCACATGATTTATTTATATGACTATGCAGGACAACCTTGGAAAGCCCAATACTGGTTGCGTCAAGTAATGGATCGTATGTACTCTCCTACTCCGGACGGCTATTGTGGCGACGAGGACAACGGACAAACTTCTGCCTGGTATGTATTCTCGGCATTAGGTTTCTATCCTGTTTGTCCGGGAACGGATGAATATATTATAGGTGCTCCGTTATTCAAGAAAGCTACACTCCATTTTGAAAATGGCAATAGTTTGGTTATTGATGCTCCGAATAACAGTAAGAAGAATTTTTATGTCAATTCGATGAATGTCAATGGTGCTGATTACACTAAAAATTATCTCCGCCACGAAAATTTGCTCAAGGGAGGTACAATCAGTGTTGAAATGAGCAATCAACCTAATCAGAATAGAGGAACTAAAGAAGAAGATATGCCCTATTCTTTCTCTAAGCAACAATAATCCTTGCGAGATAATTTAGCCCTAATCTTGGTTTGAGTCTTTCTGTATTTTTCAGAAAGTAACTATTCATCAATATTCCGGCTGAAAGTAATAGCCTGAAAGCAAAGAAGTCTGCTTTCAGGCTATTGCTTTTATTATCTTTCGCTGCTTTTATTCGACAAAACAAGGCAAGCATATCAAAAATTAGTTTCAACACCATACGGAAATGAGTAAAATGATACAGGTTTGAATACATAGTGTAAAAAACATCTATCATAGTATCATTCATTTTAATAATCTTCTAATTACCAAATAAATAAGTATGACAGATAGCTTTTTGAAAATGCATCTATCATATTTTTATTGCAAAAAATGGGTATCTATCACACCCATATTATATCTATTTAGTGTAGCATTAGGTGAGAGTATCCATTTAAAGGCATAAGAATGCACACTTTATAGGATGATAACCTGTATTGACTACTTAATAATCTATTGGAAGCGGCTGTCTTTCTATAGTTCACATGTGCAGGCTGTACAGCCCACGTATGTAAACCGTGCAGCCCACACATGCGGACTGTACAGCACACATACGTGGGCTATAAACTTATCGCCATTACACAGGGTCGACGCATTATATTTTTTACTATCTTACAACTTGTATTTTATTTTTATA
>ERZ779683.168-NODE-168-length-17800-cov-1.73897_pt1 | contig 17800 bp, 14 predicted proteins | sample MGYA00511477_ERZ779683 | MGnify/ENA primary metagenome ERZ779683 (study PRJEB29588, sample SAMEA2158454) | human gut metagenome | biome: human gut; feature: human-associated habitat; material: faeces | place: Denmark | collected 2008/2010 ... | reverse complement strand
ACGCATTTCGACATGAAGAAAATAAAGGATGAGGAAGACCATTATATGCCGCTTCCTAAAATCTATGAGTTCAAGAATGACCGGGAGAAGGAAATCATGTTGAACCGTAACTTCAAACGGGTCAATCAGGAAATTGAGGATATGGTTAAGGAACTGTTGGGTATGAGTTAAATCTTATTGTTAATGGCATTCATACATTCACGATATAGAAAGGCAATCAATCTACTCCATTTGAGTGGTAGTGCATTGAAGGTTATCGCCATTATTTCGATGGTGATTGACCATTGTGCCTATTATCTGATGGAGCACGACACGCTCCTCTACGAGGTCATGCGCTGTTTCGGTCGCATCGCCTTTCCGGTGTTTGCGTTCTTGGTAGCGGAAGGGTTTCGACATACGCGAAATCGGATGAGATATTTTTTACAACTCTTGTCCTTTGCTGTAATCAGTGAAGTTCCGTGGTATTTGTTGAATGGTGCGGATGGAGCGCATAACGTGATGTTTACATTGGCTTTGGGTGTAATGGCTTTGGCGGCTTTCGAGAAATTGAAGAAGGATGGCACATTGTGTTGTTGTGTCATCCTTTTTATAGCATTGACTGCCACTTGGTCAGGAGTTGATTATGAGTGGCGAGGGATTCTTGTCTTTGTTATCTTCTACTTGTTTGGAACATCTGATAAAATATCTTTTCCCTTCAGTAGGATGATGCAGTTACTCAGCACCTTTCCGTTGATGATGTACTATGGGATAATGGGTGCTTTACTTGCTTGTATGGTGCTATTTATGTATGATGGAGCACGAGGGTTCATACAGGGCAAAGTGGCAAAATATGGATTTTACAGCTTTTATCCGGTACACCTTTACTTGCTTTGCTGAGTAAATCGAATTGTTATCGGTTTTCTTAATAAACATTGATTATATGGCTTCAATAAAAGTGAAATTTCGTCCTTCAACTGTCGCAGAACATGAAGGCACTATTTACTATCAAATTATTCACGAGAGAAAGGTGCGACAACTTCTCTCTGACTACAGAGTGTTTGCCTATGAGTGGGATGAAAACCGTTCGATGGTTACTTCAGCGCAGAAAAGTGAACGAAGGTCATTAATTTCATCTATTCGTGAACATATTCGTTGGGATGTAGAACGACTTGGAAAGATTGACAGGAAATTCGATGCCCAAGGTTTGGTATACACTGCCGATGACGTGATAGAAGAGTTCAAGCGCTATGCGCATGAATACTCCTTATTTAATTATATGGAAAGTGTTATTGCCAAATTGAAGCAAAACGGAAAAATAAGGACTGCGGAAACCTACAAAGCTACGCTCAATAGTTTCAAGAAATTTCGCGATGATGAGGATATTATGCTTGATTGCATCAACTCCGAGATAATGGAAACCTATGAGGCGTGGCATCATAATCGAGGAGTAGCACCTAATACCATTTCCTTTTATACCCGGATACTTCGAGCTGTCTATAACCGTGCGGTTGAGAATGATATTATCGAAAACCGCAATCCATTCAAGCACGTCTATACGGGTGTTGATAAAACAGTGAAACGTGCTTTGCCGTTGTCTGTCATAAAGAAAATCAAAGCGTTGGATTTATCATCGGTTCCGGCATTGGACTTCGCCCGTGATATGTTCCTGATGAGCTTCTATCTCCGAGGTATGAGTTTCATAGACATGGCATTTCTTAAAAAGACAGACCTTAAAAATGGCTACATTACCTATCGACGTCACAAGACCGGACAAAGGTTGACAATTGAATGGACAAAGGAAATGCAGATGATTCTTGATAGATACCCAGAAAATAGCTCTGGTTACCTGTTGCCGATAATACGTAAAGCTGAAACTAACGAACGATGTACCTATCGTAATGTAGGATACAACATCAACTATAATTTGAAGAAGATTGCTTCGATGGTCGGTGTCACAATTCCCCTGACCCTTTATGTTGCGAGACATAGTTGGGCTTCTGCTGCCAAAGCAAAGGGGATTCCCATAAGTGTAATTAGTGAAGGAATGGGACATGACTCAGAAGCCACGACCCAAATATATCTTGCCAGCCTTGACACTTCTGTCGTTGACAAAGCCAACTCACTTATTCTCAAAAGTCTGTAATGTCTGCCCCTTTTGCCCAGTGTGGTGATTGGGGCATTTGTTTAGCAATCATCCAAATCTCTTGGATAGAGATACTTAACTATGTACAAAGATATGAAGAATATTTGAGAAACAGGCATTTATTGAGAAGAAAAATACTTGCACTATGAAACTGATGTGTTTTTTTGAGTGATAATCAAAAATTTTATTTAGCAATGTCTTTGAATGGAGAATGATAAATCGTTATGTATTAAGTCATCAGGTCTTATCCAAATCTCTATCCAAGAGATGACTGCATAAATTGGTTAATTAAAAGCAAGAATATAATGACATTTGATATAAAAATACAATCATGTGCTAAAATAGCATTGGGAGTCATCATAGTTGGTGTCTCACTCGTGTCATGTAAAAAGGACAATGTTCCGTATGATACAAAACATATAGCTGAATTTCATGAGCTTTCTCATAATACTGAGGCAATAGAACTTTCAAATGATAAGTTAGCATTATATGTAGATTATTCTAATTGTATCGCCAAAGGCATGGATTCTCCATTTTATCAAAAAATGGTTTCTCCTTTAACTGCTGCCACTAAAGAATATTGGTCTATCAAAGGTGATGCCATAAACCACGAAACCGGGAATACTTATCAGTTACTTAACAATGTAACAGAAGTTAATTATGCAGCTCTTGATAAGGCTATAGACCAAATGGCGAACCGAAACGGAGAGTCGGTTATGTTGACTGACGGTGAACTTTTCACCCAAACAGCCACTAAAAATAATCCAAATAATCCCTATATGCATGAGGCTTTTAAGAAATGGTTGCTAAAAGGGCATGATATTCATATTATTGCAGAACCATTCCAAGAGTTCTATCATGGGAAAAACTACAATAAGAAAAGGTTTTATATTATTTTTACGGACGATAGAGTTCAGGGGAATATTTATGATAGAATCAAAGAAATTGTAAATATGGAACAATTTCCACAAGTGGACGAGTTTCATTTGAGTGGCAATTATCCTTGGGCGATTCCTGAAAAAGGCAATATCTCTATCACTAATGAAATTGTAGCGGCTGAGATTTCCTCATTTGGGACATTTGAAATTCAGGATTGGCAAGTAAATTGGAAAAATATCATCAATCTTATCGTGAATGCATATGACGATAACGGCAATCCCCTTCCCAATGGAGAGAAACTTATCGGTGGACTGAGAATCAATAAGAATGCTTTTGGTTGCTATCGTATATCTGATATCGCTGTTACGGTCACGAATATAAATGATGAATATTATTCTCTTTATAATACCATCGAATCTGGTGAGAAAGCAGGAACAATTAATTATGCTGGGCCTACAATAAATAGCTTTTTGATTATCGATAAAGAAGAATTCAAAAAACATGGTTTAGCAGACATTTATTTCGATATCAACAACTTCGCACCCGATGGAGATTTAACAGGCAAACCATACAATTATTTCCGAATAGACATTATAGTTAAAGACCTTGAGAATATATTGAATAACAATATTGATATTTTCAATTTTGACTCTATAACTAATGATGGACAGACGAATATTTCCATTTCCGAAAGTTTGAAAAATTGTGTCTTTGATCCTGAACTAATCAACATGCTTAAAGGCAAAGTATTATATAGCATATATGTCAAATCAGCTAAATATTAAATTTCATGAATACAGTTATTAGAACCCTACCTCAAATTCAACAGGCTCAAGCAGATGCTTGGGTTTATGGAGCTATTGTTGCCATACTTGCTCTTGCAGTAGCAATCTTGATATCTTCTCTTATCAATTGGAGATCAGACCGCAAGGACTATATTACACGTCGCATCTGGTTCGTCGTTATCGGTATTGTTGCTTCCTTAGGTTATTGGCTTTATAATATGCAGGTTATAGTTCCGACTATTCAGAATGCTGGATTTCAGAATATGTTTAAGGAAACGAATCTTTATGTATTACTGGCATCGGCAGGTGGTTATTTTATTGTCGGAATTCTTCTAATGCTCTGCTTTAGAAACTCCAAGTTAGGTTCTATTCTTGGCAGAAAAAAAGACTAATAATTATGGCAAAGCAGTATTTCGTACTTGGTATAGGTGGTACCGGCATGAGATGTATCGAGAGTTTGATACACTTATGTGCTATGGGAATGTTTGATGACACGGACATTCACTTACTTGCGCTTGACACGGATAAGAATAATGGTAACTTTGGCAGACTGAAGGAGTTAAAAGAAACTTATGTAAATGCGAAAGGTTTACAAATTGCAAATCGTGTTGCCCATAAAGATACATTCTTCTCAGCGAACATCAAATATTATGAGTTTTCACCTAATTATGAGACCAAGAGCACATTTAAGGAAGTGTTTAATTATGGTGACACTCAATACAACCACCGAGAAGAGACAGATCTTGCTGACTTAGTTTTAGACCGAAATGTAGAAGAGTTCAATCTACAGCATGGCTATCGCGCACAGACTCATCTTGGCTCTATGATGATGTATCAGTCTATTATTGAGGCTGCACAATCAAAACAGCAAAGTGGGTTAAAAGATTTTGTCAGTGCCTTAATAACTGAAACTACATCTGGAAAGGCAAAGGTCTTTATTCTTGGGTCTGTATTTGGAGGAACAGGAGCATCCTCAATACCCATTATCCCACAAGCTCTTACGAGAGCTGCAGGAATAATCAGTAATGGGAGTGCCGACATTCTTAAAAACGCATATTTTGGTTCAACTCTTCTAACGGCTTATTTTAATTTTAATCTACCTGATGCCGGACAGTTGAACCAACAAAAAGTTATTGCGACCAGTGATAAGTTTGCACTTAATTCACAAGTTGCAATGATGTTTTATGATGATGATGCTACCGTTAGGAGCATCTATCAGCGTTTCTATATGATGGGGACTAATGGGCTTAATTGGAATCCGATGCAGAGCGAAAGCCAAAATACGAATAAGACACTAACTGGAGGTGCAGCCCAAAAGAATGATTCCCATTATATAGAATTACTCGCTGCATGTGCAGCTATGGATTTTCTAAATAGTAATGAAGATGCGCTTCAAGAAGATAAAAACAATTATAAAACAGAATATCTGTATCGCGCTGTTGGTGATAATGACAAATTCGATTTTCAAGATTTTGTAGGTAAAGATCGACAAACCGAGTTTGCAAAAAAACTTGGATGTCTTGTTGCATTTGCTTTGTTTAACAATGGCAATGATGATTTTGTTGAAAAGGCACGGTCGGGCGAGGATAAAGAAATTGTAGGCTTTGAAGAAATAGATCTTTCTCAAGTTAAGTATCTAAAAGATTATTTCCGACTGTTTTTTGCTCGTATGGTAGAAGGTGGGGCTTTGGAAGAAGGATGGCTTCGTCAGTTACATCGTTCCGCCGGAGGTGGAGATAAGTTTCTTCTTAATTCCAAACTTTTTGCACCTCAAACAAAGAAAGAACTCATGAAACTCGATTGGAATAAGAATCTTTACCGAAATGAAGGCATCGGCAAAGATAATAAATACTCAACCGGGTTAATTGGTAGCAAGTTTAATAGTTTTAAGAAAATGTTCTTGCAGGAACTACACAGCGATAGTAGTAAAGGTATTACAAATCGTGGCGAACAACTATATAAGCTTATCTACGATACACTAACAAAACTTTATAATTTCAACTAATATATATAGGGTATGTCAAAAGCACTTCTAATACAGAGTTACACAACTCTAACTACCGGTGTACAGGGTGACTGGAATGCATTGAATATGGCTAATTCCTATATTCAAGGTATCCAAACAGGAGACATTCTTAGCAGTGTCAATGCCCAAACTTTGAATGCCCTAATTTCAGGTGTCCCTTCACCTTGGGCAAGAGCTAAGCTATTTAAATATGCCCTTGATACAATTAATAATCCCAATCCGAATATCGACAATGGCGGATTGTTGAATTTCTATCAGATATTGCATGGAGAATGGCGTGGCTTATTAGCGACAATTGCTTTATATCCTGATAGAATCAAATTCTCAGCCCCAGTTTATATGAACGTCAAAGGTGACGATTATGATATTGCATCTGCTTTTGGGCGAATGTTGTTTGATGACAAGGATATTTGGTGCAACCAATTGGATCTTGCGAAGAATCCGGATGCTCAACCATTCATTCATTTAATATATTATCGTAATCAACTTGTTGGAGGTACATCTCCTCTTACTGGTGTTTTTGCAGGAGTAAATTATACTAATTTAGGTGATTCTGCTTCTGATATTAACTGGTATAGAAATGGTAAGTTTGAAGACCCAACTCGTTATCTCACCCCTCAGCAACTTCAAAAGGTTTATCTTTTTATAAAGAATCTAAATCAGAATCTTGCTCAATTTGAGGGTATGATAAACTCTTATCGTAACGGGAAAAAAAACATTGTTTTATCAGGTTTTAAGGGTATGGCGAGAGATTGGGAAAACGAACTTGCCCAAAAAGGGAACAACTTACGAACGGTGGGGCCTGTGGCACGATATGGTTCACTACAACCTCCCTTTATGGGATTGTTCAAAAGCGATGTCCCCGTATATCTAAAACCTGATTTTACCTTTACTTATGTAAATGATGGAGACTATCAAACTATTGGAGATATACAAGAACTCCTCAGTTCAGATGAATATGTTGTCGGATGGATTGAGCCTCAGGCTCAGCGTCCGAAACTTTCTGATGCTCCCGTTTACTATCTCCAAGTAAAAGATATTGAAACAGGAGATATTGCATACTTTAGTGTACCTCTTTCTGAAAAGGGAATTGATATATTTAAGAATAAACTTGACACAATTTTGGAATATGGGGGCAATGCCAACACAAAGCTAACCGCACATATTACTGATGCGGGAATGCTCTCTGTTTCTTTTGTCGTGGAAATTGACGGCGAAAGCGTAACGCTTAATGATCGTGAATACAAGATTCAATGGGTTCAAAATCAGGGGAAAGTTATTGCTTGGCCTAATTTTGTTTCCGAAAAGTGGAATAAGTATTATCTTTTCTCTGAATATACAGATGGAGATACAGAACAGTTCTTCCCAATTTTTAAGATTGGTGGAGAAATTGTTAAAACCATAGATGGTAACTTTCTTACTTCAAGATATACTCCGACTCCAGAAGAAGAAAAACGTGTTGATGTTAAGCAATTAGCAACTTATCCTTCAGGGCAAAGTGATAATCTGCCTAAATACAATATCATATCATCCAATAAACCGATGTGTGGATTGTCTGCAATAGTTAAAATTGCAGGTAAAAATATGGGTGCCGGTTATTTGATGCTACGCCAAGACCTTATTAGAGATCTGACGACAGTGGGAACAAATAGTGAAGCCACTGTGGGAATTGACTTTGGTAGTAACAATACTTGTATGTATTATAATACACCGAACCGAGGAACAAATCCTATTGTTTTCGGTAACTATCGTGCTGTTCTTGTTGGAAGAGAGAATAATAATCCGAAAGCAATAGCCGAGAATAACGAACTTCTTTTCTTTACTAATTTCCCTTCTGAAAATGGACAGTTAAAATCTTGGCTTCATGAACATGATTCCCGTTATGTTGGAGCGAATCAGTCTTCAGAAGTTGCAGGTGGCGTTCCTGTAAATCGCCCGAATGTAAGAGTACAGGAGATGAATGAATTTGAGATTAAAACACAGGCAGGAATACTCCATTACAATATGAAGTGGCTTGATGATGATGAAGGACGAGAAAAAAAACGAGCCTTTTTGAAATCAGTTTGGCTTCAGGCATGTGCGTTCCTTTACACAAACAGAGTTCATCCTGAAGAAGTTTATTGGAGTTATCCCGGATCAATGATGACTTCTGACCGTGATGAACTAGAAGGTATTTTCGAGGATCTTTGCAAGATTACTCCTTTTGGGCGCAAACCCGAATTAGCGAATAAACTATTCACCGAAGCTGAGGCCGTATGCAGTTATGCTATGTCACAAGAATTTGGCTTAAATAGTAATAATATGTTTCTTGGTATTGACGTAGGAGGCAGTACAAGTGATATTCTTCTCATTGCAAAGAATCCACAGAATAACAATAGATATTCTTTGTTCAGAGAGAGTTCTGTGCGGCTTGCCGCTGGGGTATTCTTTGATGCTGTAAAAAAATCCGAACAGTATCGACAGGCTCTTGTTGATTTTCACGAAGGGCATGACACAGCTGTGTATGTGGAAAACATTAAAGAAATTATAGATCATCCAGATAAAGCGCCATATTATCTTAATAGTATTTTTGACCAGCTTAAGGATCAAAATGATTATGATGCTTTCTATGCTTCTTTAAGTTCAAATGCAAAATTTGTATTCACTATACCTGCTTACGTGTGTGGTTTGCTTTTGTTCTATTCGGGTATGCTGATAGGAAAAACAATCAAGCTCAATAGATTGGGGAATATCGATCGTGTTGAACTTATGCCATTTGGCAAAGGTGGCAGATTGTTCCACTGGCTACGCCATGCGTCAAGTACACGTACTACGAATGAATATTATAATAATTGTGTCAATGCTGGACTTCAATTGATAATTCCAGATAAAGCTATTAGTGTCAAGTATCATGAGGAAATAGAGAATGACAACAAAACAGAAGTTGCTCGCGGTCTTTGTGAAAACAATGAACTTGCCATTGTTGACGGTCTAAACGATTGTGATATATGTGGTGAAACTGGTGTACGTTTTATAAAAGATGGTAACACATATTTCATTGCACCTGATGATGAAATTAGTGGTGAACAATTCTCTGACGATATGAGCTATTTTGATTTTTCGGGAGTTCAAAACTTTGAGAAATTCATGGATATATTCATCAAATTCGTGAGCAAAGATACAAAGTTATATCAGAGAGCAGAGGATTCTTTAAGAGACGAAATTAGTGAGCTGCCAACTCGTATAATCTCGTTCTGCACAAACGATCAAGAATACAAGAAAGCTTCTAAAAATAACAAAAATGGCGAAGGTTTTCATTACCATCAACCCATTATTATTGCAGAAGGAGCATGTTTCTTAAAGTCACTCATTTCTAAAGTCTTCAATCAGTAACAATAGTAATTTATGAAATCACTGTCCTTATATATTGACAAATGGTTTATTACAGTTGCCATCAACTATGATGGCAATGTGATACCTTTGTCTCTTCCTAATGGAGAGGATAGGATTTGGCTTTATTTTCATGAGGATATAGCCAACAGCAGAATAGAGTACGGAAAGGCCTTTGAAAATAATTATAGAGATAAGCTCCCGCACTATTTTGGTGACATATTCAATCTTATAGAAGAAGGGGATCATCATTTCATTCGTTATGAAAGAAGACAAGAGGAAATGCGTGATATCTTTAAGGTTGCAGGAATTTTCAATCATATTCATCAAGCTATGAATGAATATGATACTATTGACACTTATATATCCTTCTCTTCCGATATTCCTGACGTTGCTCGGTTGCGTTTTATCGAAGAACTTGAAGAGGCAAACTTCAAAGTGGTTGAGAGTGTCGCACGTATATCTCACCTTGCCTTAGAGGAATGCAAGAAACGTAATGTATTCACAAACAATGGTACATATCTTGTTCTTGTAGCTACTAACGACAATTTCCATTTCTCTCTTTATGAGAACAAAGGCAATATATTCCTTCGTAAGAATGAGGGAACCTTACTTGGTCATGGCTTTGATGTACGTCGCAGGGCTTTAATCGAAACTATTGTTGAAAACATTAACAAAAACACTAAGTTATTAAAAAGTCGTGAGGAAATTGATTTGGAATGTGTAAGGCAAAATCGATTTGCTTCTGCATGGCTTGACAAAATAGCAAAGAGTAAACCATATATTCCAGTAGCTTTTAGTGGTATAACTTTTGCCATTGCTCCTAATAATCCAGGGGTAGTACAGGTTTTTCCTAATGAGTTGGATAGCCGTACTACAGGAATAGTAGAAGATATGGTACGTAAAATTGCTGATTTTGTAAAAGAGAATCAGTTACAGCCACATGAAATAGAGGGTATTGTATTTATCGGGAATACCTTTACAAACCATACTTTTGCGAGAGCCATTAACAATCGTTTTATTGTTGATGATGATAAAATTGTGATTTACAGAGAAGAAGAACTTCCTAAAGTGGTTAGTGTTTATTCTCAAATAGATTGCAATCAATTCAAGGGTGCCACAGCTGAGTTTATGAATGATGCCAAAACTCAGGAGATTCTAAATAAACAGGCAAAAGAAGAAGAAGAGAAAAGACTTAAAGCCGAAGCAAATGCCCGACGTCAACAAGAACTTATTGATAGTCAAAAGAAGGCAGAACAAGAATATCGCAATGCGGTAGAGAACATTGAACGTCATGAGAGTGTCCATAATTATGAGGAAATGCTTGAATGGGCAGAGATAGCTCTTACCAATAGACCTGATGATGAATTTGCAAAGGAAAAAGCGACATTAGCTCGTCAACTTCTTGCTGATCAAAAAGCGGCAAACAAGCAATTTAACGCAGTTCTTCAACGTGCTAAAACAGCTTTTTCTGAAGAGCGATGGACAGATGCTGTTTCACAGTGTGAAATGGCACTTGAACTTAGACCAAATTCAGATGAAGCTTCCCGTCTAAAAATAGAAGCATTGCGTCGAATGGAGATAAAAGAGAAAGTACAAACTTTATTGAATCGTGCTGATGTATTCTTTGCCCAGAAGTTATTTGCAGAAGCTCTTCGAGAAGTAAGCAAAATACTCGGTCTTGACCCTTTAAATCATGATGCGAAAGAGATAGAAAGGAAAATTTCAGAGGTTAATGCTCAACATGAGAAAGTAATAAATAATCTTATTGCTAAACTCAATGAAACAGAGTTGGGGAAAGACTATACTTCCGCAATCAATATTTGCGAATCACTTATAGAAGAAGATTCAGCAAATATTCGTAAGTGGACAAGTAAAAAGGAACGCTTAATTTCTAATCAAAAAGAGCTTGAAGAAACCAAGCAAAAACTTGATGGTCTAAGGCAGGATATTAACAGAGCTCATTTTGAAGAGGATTGGGTTAAATTGAAATTGCTTTGCGAAAATTTCTTAAACATTGAACCTAACCATGAAATATCTCAATTCCTTGCAAAAGCAAAGAAACGCATAGAAGAAATAAAGGTAAAGGAAGCTAAAGAAAAAGCATTAGCAACTATCAATGGGCTAATCATTGATGGATATATAAATGAGGCGCAGAAGGAAATTGATCGGTTCGCTCAAAATTATCCTTCAGAACATTCTGTCGTAAAGGATTTGCGAAAAAAACTATTTTCGTTTGATTCAGACGGAGTTTCACAACCAAAGTCAACCAATCCTCCTCGTAAGCCTATTGGGTTTAATAGTTCAAGCACGAACGTTACAGGAGAAGATAATGACTTTTTTGAAACCACGTCAAGTGAAGTTCATCCTTTAAGAAGAACCTCAAAAAAGAAAGAGCCTACAAAGGAATCTCCTACAAAGGATTTTTTTGATAGCGCATTAACAACAAATTCAAAGAAAAGCGTACCAAAACTTAACATTACGAATAATGATTTTAATTTTTAACAACTAAAATTAATTGCATATGGCAGAAGAAGTAAAACTCAAACGAAAGATCACCCTCCGCCGCAAGCAGGAGGAAGCCGCATTTACATTTGGCGGCAAACTTAAGGTCAATCTCTATTGGACTTCAGAGACAGACCTTGATCTTTGTCTGTTCTTCCGCAAGAAGGACGGTGAAGTAGGTGGCGTGTTTTCAAACGAATATCGCCAAAAAAAGAGCGACTTAGGTTCTCTCGACAAGTTCCCATTCATGCTCCATCTCGGAGATAACAAAGAGCCTGCGCCAGGTGGCGAAGAAAGTGAGCAGATTAACATCGCAAAACTCGACGAAATTGATGAAGCGTTCGTTTGTATCGTCAACTATGGTGCAGCTATCGAAGGTGAAGATGTAACTTACGCTGAAGAAGGTGGTCGCATCGAAGTTAAGAGCGATAGCGGTGATTACCTTGAAGTGTTGGCTGATTCGGCAGATGAAGGGCATGTGTATTGCGTATGTTCAATCAAAAACAAAGGCGGTGAATTCGCACTAAAGAATGAGAGCAAAGTAATGAGTCTCAGTAAAGCATTCGACGAAATCCCCGGTTTTGCTCTCATTTGCGAGGACTAATGGCTAACTCTGACGTAAAACTAAAACATAAGGTACAACTACGTAGAAAAGTAGAAGAACCTACAGATGAAAAGCCGATAGTTGACCCGGTGCCGCATTCTACAAGAGAAACTTCCAAATCAAAAATGTGGATTTGGGTTCTCGTTGGAATCGTTGTGCTACTCATAATCGGATATTTCATTTTCACAAGGTCCGAAAATACAGTTCAAACACCTATAGAAGTAGAAAGCACTTTTGTGCCGTCCGACACGAATGAATCAATAAAGGTTACTTCCGAAGAGACTAAAGGCACTGAGCCTAAGTTATCAGAAGAAAATCACACCGATATTGAAGATCCTTCGACTTCTGTAGCTCCAACTGAACCAACTCCAGTCACGTTACCTATTAATACATCTGTTACAAATAATGTTTCTAATGATGTTGAAGCAGAAGCGATGAAAGTTATTCGTGGCGATTACGGCGTAGGTCAAGAACGCAAGAATAAACTTGGAGAGAGGTATCAGACTATTCAGAACCGAGTAAATGAACTGAAACACGAAGGGGTATTCTAAATACAACTAATGTTTAATAGGTGAGGAAGTGAAGTCTTATAAGATACTTCCTCACCTATATAATTGAAATGTAAATGAGTATTATTGCAATTATAATCGGTCTTGTCATTTGGTTTGTTGTGCCTATACTAACCAATGACGCCTTAAAAAAGAAAGCTCATAAAAAGGCTGTCGCTATGTTGTGTCGCATTATCGGCATAGCAATTATTGCTGTATCTGTAATAAACTATGTTATATCCCTATTTCCATGAAGCAAATAAGCAACTTTGTCATACTTGTATTATTGTTTTTGAGTATTCTTGAAACTGGCTGTAGTAACAGTAGTACATCAACGAAAAAACAGGATGCAACAAGATTCTCAAAAAATCAAGAGGATCTTATGGGAAAAGGATGGTACATACCAAAATCCGCTCCAGTGGGAGAACTATCCTCTAAATATGGGGTTAAAAGCAAATTTGGACAGCAAGATAATTATTTTGACATTGAAATTGGAGATGGCTGTGATGTTGCTATAAAAATCGTCAACCAAACTAATGATCAGTGTATTCGTTATGTATTCATCCCTGCAAATACTACTGCAAATATTCAGATGATTCCTCAAGGGCAGTACTATCTAAAATTGGCTTATGGTAAAGATTGGATGGAATACGATAATGGTGATGGTACTATTGATGGGAAATTTACATCAAATGTTTCCTACGATAAAAGTGTGGATGTGTTTGACTTTGGTAAAAAGAATTCGTCATCAGTAATCAATTATGTTCTTCAGATAAATATCAAAGAAAGTCTCCTTCAAAATAACTTTCAGACCGTATCCATATCTGAATCCGAATTTAGAAAATAATTAAAAAACAATCATATGTCACAAAAACAAAATTACAAAGGCTTGACCGACGCGGAAGTGTTGGAAAGCCGCAAAAAAAATGGCGTGAACATTCTCACGCCGCCTGAACAGGATCCGTGGTGGAAGGAATTTCTTGATAAGTTCTCTGACCCGCTAATTATCATCCTGCTTGTTGCAGGCGTTTTGTCTATCGGAATCGCTTTTTACGAATTTTTCGGTTTGGGACAGAACTGGAAAGTATTTTTTGAGCCTATTGGCATATTTGTAGCCATTGGTCTTGCAACTACGCTCGCTTTCATTTTTGAACAAAGAGCCAATAAAGCCTTTAAGATTCTCAATCAAGTAAATGATGATGAATTAGTTGAGGTAATGAGGAACGGTACAATGACCACCATACCACGTAAGGACGTGGTTGTAGGAGACATCGTAATTCTTAATACCGGTGACGAGATACCAGCTGATGGTGAACTTTTGGATGCCGTTACATTAAGTGTTGATGAATCGACACTTACAGGTGAACCGTTATGTGTCAAGACAACAGACGAAGAGCACTTTGACAAAGATGCTACTTATCCATCCAATCATGCAATGCGTGGCACAAAAGTAATGGAAGGACACGGTGTTATGCGTGTACTTAAAGTCGGTGACGCTACAGAGATGGGAAAAGTATTTGAGGAAGCACAAATAGATGACTCTGTCAAAACTCCTCTCAACGAACAACTTGATGGTCTTGCAGACTGGATTACGAATGTCAGCTATATCTTTGCTGGTCTTATAATAGTTGGTCAACTGATTCACTTCCTTGGTTGGGGTGCTTGGCAAGCTTGGATGTTGATAATTCCTGTTGCCCTCTTTTTCTGGCTTGTCATCAAGAAGTTTGAAGATTGGTCAAAGGCAAAATGTATCTTTACCATCATTAGTTTTTTTGTTATCTTCTTTGCGATGGTGATTGGTGCATTTTCGATGCTCAATCCCAGCACAGACAGCACTACTTGGTCACTGCTACTTGCTCATACTTTGAAAACATTGATGGTGGCCGTCACGCTTATTGTGGTTGCAGTCCCCGAAGGTCTTCCAATGGCAGTTACTCTTTCATTGGCTTACTCAATGAGCCGTATGCTTAAGACTAATAATCTTGTGCGAAAGATGCACGCTTGCGAGACAATGGGTGCAACCACTGTTATCTGTACTGATAAAACTGGTACATTGACGCAAAATCAGATGCAAGTTTATAAGGCAGACTTCTTCGGCGATCCATCAAACGAGGTGCTTTATGAAGGTATCGCTGTCAATTCTACTGCCCAACTCGACCTCTCAGGAGAGAAACCGCAGGTACTTGGTAATCCAACAGAAGGAGCACTACTTCTTTGGCTCAAAGAACGTGATGCCAATTATCTTGACCTTCGTAATGGAGCAATGCGACTTGAAGAATTGCCATTTACAACTGAGCGCAAATATATGGCCACAGTTGTTAAATCGGCAACAGGCAAAAATATCCTTTATGTAAAAGGTGCGCCTGAGATTATTTTCGAAATGTGCAATAACACTTGTGGCGTGACTAAGAAAGAGATAGATGCTCAATTGTTGGAATACCAGAATCAAGCAATGCGCACACTCGGTTTTGCATATCAGGAAATTGGAGACAAAGATGCTATCATTGCTGATGGTAAGGTTGTCGCCGATAAACTGACATTCCTTGGTATTGTTGCCATTTCTGACCCTGTACGTGTTGACGTTCCTGACGCCGTAGGTGAAGTTATCGATGCCGGAATCAAAGTGAAAATCGTAACTGGAGATACTCCGGGAACAGCCAAAGAAATCGGTCGTCAAATCGGTTTATGGAATGATACCACAGATACCGAACGCAACATTATAACTGGATCTGAATTTGCAGAACTTTCCGACAAACAACTCAAAGAACGTGTACGTGATCTGAAAATCATCGCTCGTGCCCGTCCGATGGACAAGAAACGTCTTGTGGAGGCACTTCAAGCAAATAATGAAGTTGTTGCCGTAACCGGAGATGGAACAAATGATGCTCCGGCACTCAAGACCGCCCATGTTGGCTTGTCAATGGGCGATGGCACCTCGGTAGCCAAGGAAGCATCTGACATTATCGACAATTCGTTCTCTTCCATCGGTCGTGCTGTCATGTGGGGACGTTCACTCTACAAAAACATCCAACGTTTCCTATTGTTTCAGCTCACGGTCAATGTTGCTGCCTGCTTCCTTGTATTGTTTGGCTCATTCATGGGAACAGAATCTCCGCTTACCGTAACTCAGATGTTGTGGGTAAATCTTATTATGGATACTTTTGGTGCAATGGCTCTCGCTTCCTTACCCCCATCACGCAATGTCATGGATGAGACCCCACGTAATCGCAAGGCTTCAATCCTTACTAAATCTATGATGTCTGAACTTCTTGCTGTTGGGTTCTTGTTCTTTGCCATCACTCTTGGTTTTTATTGGCTATTTAACCATGCTGATGTAACATCAATCCCACAGATGTTAAGCGTTCACGTTGATGGAGAATCGTCCATGACTGCATACGAAGCGACACTCCTCTTTTCAATATTTGTTTGGACACACTTTTGGTATATGTTTAATGCTCGTAGCTTTGAGACAGGTGAAAGTGTATTCCGATTGAAAATGAGCCAAGGGTTCTGGACTATCGTCGGCATCATTGTTATCGGTCAGTTATTCATTACTGAAATAGCATATGAATTCTTTAACGTTGAGCCGATGCTTCATACACTCGACTGGAGTTTTAATCCCTCAGGGGCACTTGATTTGTTGATCATAGTAGTAGCATCATCTCTTGTTCTTTGGGTTCGTGAAATCTATAGGTGTTTCAAAAAATAAGTTGTAAATCCTGACAGTGCATCGGGTTGTAATCCTGATGCGCTATCTCTATTAGATTATAAAACATGAAGATACCCGGACTGTCATTTTCTTGGAAACGCGCACTTGGCATAACACAAGCCAAACAACAATTTGCGCGAAAAACTGGTATTCCAACTTTTAAAGTAGGGTTGGAGCACAAAATAGGGAAATATCTTTAGAGAATAAAGTGAATTCACACGTTGACAATCGCATTTTAGATATGTGCTAAGATAAACACTATCATATCAAAGCTTTATTGGATAATCGCAAGATATCTACAACATACGTAGAACCCCAATTACCTCACGAATGTAATTGGGTTTTTCTGCATACCCTATATCTCTCAACCAAAGCAAATAGTTTCCTCCCTTGTACTTGTACTGTACCTTCGTATAATAAGCCTTGACCGATTCCGTCCAGTGCTCGAACTCATAGTAAGTCTTTGTTTGTGGGTTCGTCAGCCCAAATAGATTATGCCTGTGGCGGCATAACGGAGAACAGAACCATCCCGTTTCCAAGATAGCCTGTGCCAGCACGATTTTCGGATAAAGGATGCCATTACGCCTGATTTCCTTGTAAAGGTTGGGGATGGTCAGTTCAGGAAGGCTGTCATTTAATTTTTTCCCTGTTGTCATTGGGGACATCCTTTTGTTACCTTTCCGGTCGGATGGACGACTGTAGTTTAGAATTGCCGGAGCAATGAGAACGGTATCATTTCCTGCCGTTTTCATTGTTCCGACAGACATTTCCTGCCTATACACCGCATCAACAGCCGTTTTCCCTGCCGAAGCCGGATTGATTCCCGTCTCTCTGGTTATCGTATAGAACTGGGCGGATGCCGTAACAGGCAGAAGCATCGTGATGACTACTGTCAGAATAGTGTTGCGCATTTCTGTTTCAAAGGATTACTGCCAATAAATTTGTGACAATCAAACAGTCACGACCGCAAAATTAACAGTAAAACAATGGAATATGGAATTACACAACAAAAATCAGTCCGAGTTGCTTCCTTACGAGAAGCTGGCATTGTTGGGCATCGACCGGGAAAAGGCGGACAGCCTGCCCAAAGAGGTCAAGGAAAAGCTGGTTTCCGGTGAGGTGACACCGCTGATGCAGGTGTCGATAAGTGCCCGAAACGGTGACTTAATCACGTTACCGCTCAAATTGCAGATGACAGCCGACAAAGACGGCAATCCCGCCCTTATCGCTTATCCGGTCCGGGCGGCACTTGA
>ERZ779683.157-NODE-157-length-19231-cov-2.52983_pt1 | contig 19231 bp, 10 predicted proteins | sample MGYA00511477_ERZ779683 | MGnify/ENA primary metagenome ERZ779683 (study PRJEB29588, sample SAMEA2158454) | human gut metagenome | biome: human gut; feature: human-associated habitat; material: faeces | place: Denmark | collected 2008/2010 ... | reverse complement strand
TCCTGGATGGGACGTGCCTGCTTTTCATCGTTGCAGTAGTAGCTGTTGAACATCTTTTGGAATGCCCATTGGGTCCAATGGTAATATTCCGGTTCGCAGGTACGGATTTCGCGGTTCCAGTCGAAAGAGAAACCTATCTTATCCAACTGTTCGCGGTATCGGTTGATATTGTTGACGGTCGTAATTGCAGGGTGCTGTCCCGTTTGTATGGCATATTGTTCTGCTGGAAGTCCGTAAGCGTCATATCCCATGGGATTCAGTACATTGAAACCTTGCAGTCGTTTGTAGCGGGCGTAAATATCCGAAGCAATATATCCCAGCGGATGACCTACATGCAATCCCGCACCGGAGGGGTAGGGGAACATGTTCAGTACATAGAATTTTTTCTTCGTTTCGTCTTCCGTCACTTGGTAGGTTTTGTTTTCCACCCACCTTTTCTGCCATTTCTTTTCAATTTCCCTGAAATTGTATTCCATAGTGGTACTTATTAATATTTTGTTGAAAACATTGTTTATTCAATGGTTAAAACCGGTTAGTATTCGGTTAATATCGGTGCAAAGTTACGGGTTTATTTTCAGATTTGTAGCGAAGTAACATAAAAAACAATGGCAAAGGCTTGATAATTCACTTTTTATTACTTACATTTGTGATGTGCTTTTAAAACTAATTTTTTGTTTGTAATACAAATAATAGCTAAATTAATTCAATAGGATATTTACTAAAAGATTTTTAGGATATAGCGAAGGATGAAGTCTGGGAAGATTTCATCCTTTGTGTTTTTTGTCTGTGTATTCGGCAGATTGTTGTTTATTATTCTGCCGATAAATGAGAGTTCATTCAATAGGCTTCTAATAAGGGATTTAAAGATTTACTAAAACGGGAGGAAAGATTTAGTAAATCTTCCTTCGAGTTTTAGTAAATCCTCCCTGAACATTATTTATGGTTGGTTTCATTGTATTGAAAAAAGAAAGTACGTATATTTGTGCGACTTATCGGAAGTGTATGAACGCAATGAAAAATTATACTTATCATCTTGTCGCCGTCCTTACGGTAGGTATTTGGGGGCTGACCTTTATTTCAACGAAAGTATTGATTGGGCACGGTCTTTCTCCGCAGGAAATATTCTTGCTTCGTTTCCTGATAGCTTATATGGGCATTTGGCTTATTTCTCCCCGAAAACTGTTTGCCGACAATTGGAAAGATGAATTTTGGATGTTTTTAGGAGGCATGACAGGCGGTTCATTCTACTTTTTTACAGAAAATACAGCTTTGGAGATTACATTGGCGACGAATGTGTCGTTTATTGTCTGTACGGCTCCGTTGCTCACCACCATTCTTTCTTTGTGGATTTATAAAAAGGAGAAGGCCACCCGTGGATTGATAGGCGGTTCTTTACTGGCGTTGGTTGGTGTGGCATTGGTGGTTTACAACGGTAGTTTTGTATTGAAGATTTCTCCTTTAGGTGATTTCCTTACTTTGCTTGCAGCTTTTTCCTGGGCATTCTATAGTTTGATAATGAGAAAAATGTCCAATCGTTACAGCATAATTTTTATTACCCGTAAGATATTTTTTTATGGGGTATTGACCATTCTTCCTGCATTTCTGGTTCATCCCTGGCAGTTCGACATTACCAGGCTTTTAGAACCGGCTATTCTGTTCAATCTACTTTTCCTTGGTGTGTTGGCTTCCTTAATCTGCTTTGTAGTCTGGAACGTAGTGTTGAAACAGCTCGGTACAATAAGGGCTTCTAACTATATTTACCTGAATCCTCTCTTCACCCTGATAGGTTCTGCTTTTCTGTTGGGAGAACGGCTGACGATGGTTGCTCTGATGGGAGCTGCGCTGATATTGGGAGGAGTTTATTGGGCGGGAAAGAAGTAATGGGAAAAATAGTCCTTTGAAATTCTTGTAAATCGCAGATTTTTTATAAATGGCAATTGAAAATAAATGAGTGATTACAAGAATCTCAAAAGAACTATGTTTTCTTATTTATTAGGAATAATACACTAATAATCAACAGTACATAAATAATAAAAAAATCCAATTTGATTATTATTCATAATGATATTAGTGATTTTATTATGGTTTGTCTAAATAATAGAAAGCAACTGAGGAATAATCAACGGGATATGTATTTCCTGTCATACCATGTTCTATTCCCATATAAAATTCTTTTTCAAAGGAAAGCTTGTCTGTTGTATAAAAGCGAAATCCTCCGGTACGTGCTGCTTGTAAATGATAATCCAAACAACCATGAATCGGTAGGCTTTTGGCGCAATTCCATTTTCCCGGCAGGTCATACCATCCTCCGTTGTAGTAATCTTCGGAACCGGTGCCATGAATTCGCATTTTTCCATCTACATAAGTGGAATCGTCTCCTTCAAAAAATACCATATTATTTGGATACAGTCCTTGGGCATTATGAATTGTTCCTACATAATGTCCTCTTCCTTTAACTGAAAGAAAATCATAGCATTCTCCTTGTTTTGGATTGATTTCACGATGCCAAAAAGTATATAATTTACCTTCATCTTGTTTATTTCTTGCTTCTGTATTATAGTATACTTTTGTGGTAATAAAAAGATTTTCTCCTTCACCTGCACGATACTGTAACTTCATTTCAGCTGTACTGTCAAACGGACAGGGTAAGAAACTATAGTGTCTACCCGATTTACTGCCTATCATCATTCCGTTCATTGACGGTTTGCCGGCAGAATATCCGAAAAAATCTTGCAATGGAATATGTATGGCCGGATTCTCCTCTTTGTCCCAAATAGCATTGATTGATATATTATTATGTAAATATTGTTTGCTATTTATTTCGAAACCTAGTATACGTCCTGGTACATTTGTGTGGAAGAATACTTTTTCTTCACCTGGAGCTAAAGAGAAAGAAAGCTCTTCTACTTGATAGGTTTTGGACTTTCCCATTGCAAAGGTGACAATATCAGGAGTCGCGAAAGTTTGCCATATTTGGCAAACTTTCTTTAATGTATTCTTTGCTTCTGGGGATAAATCAGTAGAAAAGCTTTCAATCTTATATTCAGGCATATTTCGATATTGAATCTGATAAAATTTCATCAAAGGACCGTTCAATACTATTTTGCATGATTTTCTGTACGGTATGGGAAGATAACAATAAAAACCACCGACCCCTTCTCCACAAATTGGTTCTATAAACGGATATTGCCTATTGGAAAACAAATCTTGAAAACATATTTTCAGACTGGCATTTTTTTCTCCGTCAAAATAAAACTCCAGAGAATCATTAGTAGGGGTGGGAGTCCATATTCTATTGATGATACCTGGTCCCTTTAAATCTGCAATAACCAGCTTGTTATTTTCTTTCCGGATATAGGAATAAGTACCATTGAAACCGTCGTCATTTCCTCCAGTCTTGTCATAACTGGATATTTGTTCCACTATGCAGTTGGAACGGAATTCAGGCAATAAATCCAGACGGGAAAGGGCTTCCAATTCAGATGAATAATTAAAGCTTTTCTTTGCAATAGGGGTACAGGAAAGGAATATGTATACAATTACTCCTCCCCAAATAATAAAACGGCCATTTAATGATTTTAGCATAGCTGAATTTTATAAAGTCATTAATAAACAATTTAATACCCCGGATTCTGTACCAGTACTCCTTGGCTCAAGTCTATTTCAGATTGAGGGATAGGCAACAGTTCGTGCTTTCCTTCAACAAAAGTTCTCGGACCGTCGGGGCCATTGTCATTTGCATATACTGTTTTTGCCAGTTTCCATCTGATTAAATCGTAGTGTCTGAGTCCTTCTGTTGCAAATTCACACCGTCTTTCATGAATAATGTCTTCCATTGTACAGTTGGATATATCAGCCAAACCAACGCGGCGTCTTACTTCATTGATCAGACCGTCAATTTCCGCATTGCTGCTCCCTTGTTGTTTCAGTAGAGCTTCTGCTTTCATCAAATAAATATCGGACATTCTTACGATACAATAATGAAGATTACACAATCCGGCATGATGGTTGGGGTCAATGTATTTGTTGCAACAATATCCGGTCATAGTATCACCGGCAGGAAATGTATATACAGCTCCATCCATATTGAAAGATTCTCCGCAAGTAACTACAGTTGCTCTTAAACGGGGATCTCTTTGAATAAATTCTTTTTGCCAGTTTACTATTTTTCCATTGTCGGTAAATACATACTTACAGTTTTCCGCATCTTCTTTTTGGAATTTGATTTTACGTCTTGGACTGCCGTCGAGATATTCAAATTCATCAACGAGAGATTGTTCCGGATGAAAGAAGTTCCAGCCACCAAAGGCATGAGGATAAAAATAAAGATTGAATGGCCAGGCGGGACTGTCTGCCATCATCATCATTTTTACAGCAAATAGAACTTCTTTTTCATTTCTTTTTTCTACTAAAAAATTATCGCCATAGTTATCCATCAAACTATACAAATCTTTGTGTTCAAAAATCTTATTAGCAGTATTGACAACTTCCTGATATTTTTCTTCATATAGATAGAAGCGGCATAGAAGTCCCCATGCAGAAGCTTTAGTAGGTTTGCCTAAATCAGCTTCGGGCCATGAAAGTGGTAGAAGCTCTGCTGCTTTTTCCAGATCTCTTTCTATAAATTCATAAGTTTCAGCATGTGTGGCTCTTGGTTTGTTATATTCACTGATTGGTAGGTTTTCGTCATAAAGAGGTAGTCCTCCATGTATCAGCATTAATCTTGAATAATGGAAAGCTCGCATAAAATAAGCTTGTCCTAATATTTCGTTTTTCTTTTGTTCACTGATAGACATAGAAGGAACATTTCTCAAAACATCATTAGCTCTTTTTATTCCTTCAAACTTTAATTTCCATCCACGTCCGAAGAGTTCTCCTTGTTCAGGATTAGCATTGAATGTTTCGAGCTGGGCATCGTCTCCCCAGTCTCCGGCACGATATAAATCATCACTTTGTACATCCCATACCGGTTCGGTATGTCCTGCAAAATAATATTCGTCCATCAAAGGGCCGTATACTCCAATGATTGCTTTTTCTGCATCATCTTCAGTTTGCCAGAATAAATCTTCACTGATAGTAACTGCTGGAGTAGAGTCTAATATATTGTCACATCCTGTAAATGTCATTCCAAGGAATGCGTATATTATATAAATTTTTCTTTTCATAATTACATAAATTTAGAATACGAGATTTACGCCAAATGAATAGGATTTGGATTGGGGATATTGTCCTCTGTCTACATTACTTTCCAAATCGGCACCTATTGTATCTATACCCAGTTCAGGATCATAGCCCGAATAAGAAGTAATGGTAAATAGATTCTGTGCTGAAACATAGAAACGTATCTTTTCCAAACCAATCTTGCGAGTCAACACTTTGGGAATAGTATATCCTAATGAAATATTTTTCATTCTTAGGTATGAACCGTTTTCCAGATAGTAATCCGAAGGCCTTTTATTATTATTAGGATCCATCCAGGTAGCACGTGGTACTGTTGCATTTACATTGTCCGGAGTCCATCTGTCCATAATTTCGGAGAAGTAATTGTATTTTAGTCCTGTAAAGCCAAAAGTGTAGCGGATAGCATTCCATATCTGTGTTCCCTGAACACCCTGCATGAATACATTCAGATCAAAGTTTTTATATTCTAAATCAAGATTCAGACCATAACAGAAATCAGGAACAGCATCTCCTAAATTGATTCTGTCATCAGAGTCTAATACTCCGTCGTTATTGGTATCTGCATATCTGAAATCACCGGGTTTAGCCAATGGTTGATACAGTTCTCCCTTTGAATTAGTATATGCTTTTACTTCTTCTTCGGATTTAAAGATGCCATTGGTTTTATATCCATAGAAATATCCGATAGGATGACCTACGTCTGTTCGGGTAATTGAGTAGGCATCTCTGAATTTAGGACCATAAATAGGCTGGGCATCGTTTCCCAATGAAGTGACTTTGTTTTTATAAGATGAAATATTGAAAGAAACGTCGTATGAGAAATCTCTTATTTGGTCTCTGTATGTAATTGTCGCTTCGAAACCTTTGTTGTGTACGGTTGCACCATTTATCAACTGGTTACCTATACTTCCATATGCTCCCAAAGCAGGTGGATTAATCAGAATGTCTTTTGTACGCTTATCATAATAATCCAACGTCAGCAGTAACTTGTTTTTGAATAGAGCTGCATCAATTCCTACGTTTGCTTGGGTGGTTGTTTCCCATTTCAGATCGGGATTGGCCATTACACCCGCATAATAACCTTGGTATAGGGTTTGAGTACCTGGACCGAAAGTATATCTTCCATCTGGAAGTGAGGTGGTATAGGTAGCCATGTAGGCATAAGATGCTACGGATTGATTACCTAAACTACCATAGCTGACCCTCAATTTTAAATCATCAAGCCATGAAATATGATTCATGAATTTTTCTTGAGTCATTCTCCATGCAGCAGAGAAAGAGGGGAAATATCCCCATCGGTTTCCTTTGGCAAATTTAGAGGAACCGTCTGCTCTCATATTCAATGAAACAATATATTTGTCGGCATACGAATAGTTCAATCTCAGTAATCCGGAGACCAATCCGTCTTCACCATATCCGCCATAGCATACCGGGTTAAGGGTTCCTGCATTCAGATATTGGAAAGTGGGGTATTCAAAATCAAAACCACTCTTAGAAGCAGAAAGGTCTTCACCCGTATTTTTCATGGCTGAAAAACCCATCATAGCATTAATTTTATGCTGTTGAAAGCTCTTGTCATAATATAGGAATCCTTCCCCAATCCAACCTATATTCATGGCTCTGAACATAGTTAATCCATTCACGAGATTAGGTTTCCCTGGTTCTGGCTCTTTTACACTGAAGGTTTTTGTGTCATTATCAATAACTTTCAAAGAGCCGCTGATTTTGGCAGAAAATCCCGGTAATATCTCATATTGTAGGTAAGCATTTCCTTCCAATTGAAAAAATCTGTTTCTTTGGGTATTTCTTTCGAATATTCCTACTGGATTTCTTAAGTCGCCATAATTTGAAGAGAATACACCATGATAAGTTCCATCTTCGTTATATATCGGAACATCAGGATGATAAGCCGCCCCTACATTATCTCCACGAGTATCGACTCCTCTTCTTTGCTTGAAACTCAAATTGATACTTTCACCAAATTTGAATTTCTTGCCTAATTTATAATCCGAATTGATTCTTAATGTGTATCTTTTGTTATAGGTATTCCTTAAAATACCATCATTGTCTTGAGCAGTAAAACCTAAATTGTAGTTATTGTTTTCTCCACCTCCAGTCAATGATACATTATAACTTTGCATGGAGGCTGTCCTGAATACTTCGTCTTGCCAATCAGTTACATCTTTCATGGCAGAAGGGTTTGCGAATTCTTCCAATTTTGGAGTATTGTCATTATCGCTAGCTTCGTTGTATATTGTAGCTAATTGTGAAGCTGACAACATATCCAGTTTTTTTGAACGTGTCGAGAAACCATAATATGCATCAAACTTTACAGTAGGTCTCATTCCGCTTCTACCTCTTTTGGTTTTGATAAGTACGACTCCACTTGCAGCTCTTGAACCGTAGATAGCTGCTGCCGAAGCATCTTTAAGAACTGTCATTGTTTCGATATCAGAAGGATTGACTGATTCCAAGTCTGCACCAATAATATCATCAATGACAATCAAAGGGTTATTGTCATTCAAGGTTCCTGTACCTCTGATTCGGATAGAAGTTGTAGGGTTTGGACCTCCTCCATTTTGTTGGACATATACACCTGCTAAACGACCTCCAAGTGCGGATACAAGATTGGGTGAGGCTACATCTTCCAGTTTGTCTACTCCTACATTGACAATGGCTCCTGATAAGTCGGATTTCTTTTGCTGTCCATAGCCAATAACTACTACTTCTTCAATTTTCATCAAATCTTCTTTTAGGAATACATTGATAGTCTGTTTTCCAGTTATATCCAATGTTTGTGAGATATATCCTTCCTAAAAAAGAAAAAGTGAGTGATTTTCCTTTTTCCGGTACATTGATGGAGTATTTTCCATCTGTGTTGGTTATTGTACCAGCATTGGTTCCGTCCGCCATAATAGTGACTCCAGGCATTGGATTACCTTCCATATCTTTGACAGAGCCTTGTATGGCTTTTTGTTGTGCCCATAATGGGATTTCCATTATGAGACAAATAGCAAATAATATTATTGCTGAATATTTGCTTTGGCATGTTGGTTTCATAATAAGTGAATATAAAAGTGTTTGAAATTACTTGTATTCTTTTACTTAAGTTCGGGAATATCGATTTCCAGTTGACAATTATCTGTTATAAACATATTTGTGAATTTGATTTTGTCATCTAAACGTACCTTAAATTCGGTATAATCGGATCCTAAAATGGATATAGTCTTGTTATCCAATTGTAGATAAAAACTTAATGTAGATTTATTACTTATTTCCATAATAGCTTCATTTCCTTTCACTGGCTTTATTTTGTAGGAGAGACAAGCTTTCATGAGTGCTTTTAAATTATTTTCCGACCCAATTAGCATATCACCGAATTTAACGACAGAACGATGGGCAAACAGAGCTTCCTTTATTCCTTCTATAGAACGTTCACGGGCAAATACAATTGTCATAGGACCATATTGCCTGTCTGTTCGATAGGTTTGATTGTAAACGCCATGGATATCGGTATTTCCCATATAGGTCAAGTTATAATCCTTGCAAAAATTGAAAGCTATAGGATAAAACTCAAATCCGTTCACTAATTCTATTCCATGTATCTTTTTTTGCTTTATCAGCTCTTGATGCACTTTGTAGATTGTACTAGTATCATTGGGCCATCCGGGGTGATTCCACATGATGAAGGCTCCTTGTTCTAAAGCATTGTCTATGGCAATCAGCGGATCTTCTATATCCAAAGCATTGGCATCCTTCAGAAATAGTGCATTGAGGTGTCCAAGAGGTTTGTTTCTGGTTATTTCCGCTCCCGGTATCACTATTATATTGGCATTTTTCTCTACTCCTTTGGCTATTTTGTATGATTCGTTGTGATCGGCTTTGATGAATGAATTGTGTGGACGGTATTCTATGTGCTCAGTAATGGCTATTGCATCCAGTCCACGTCTGTTCCCTTCCCATACACGTTCTTCAGGCATGATTGTACCATCTGAGAAAATAGTGTGTGTATGAAAATCACACTTCAGCGTTTTGTATCCTTCTATGTCAGGGATATGAATGTTTTCATTTATGTAAGGTTGCTGTGAATTTGCTACCTTTACTACATCCAAGCCCTTGTATTGAGCAAAAGTAGAGGTTGTGCAGCTTATTAGGAGGGCTGCAATCAGATATGTATTTTTCATTTTTCTTTTATTAATCTGGTTATTAGTCACCCCAGGCATTATTATTCTTGGTCTTTTTCCAAGCTTGACGCATTTGGTGAATATGCCAGAAGTTAATTAAAGGTTTCAACTTACGTTCAGCTTTATTGGGGATAGCAGGTATAGGATAGGATTTGTCTTGATACCAATAAGCAACGGTTGCAATGTCTAAATCCATATCGTTGGATGTTCCATGTTCAATGGTTGCTTTCAGAGATTTTTCAAAGAATACCGGATCGGTGATAAAAAAGCGGTATACATGAGTGCGTCCTAACCATCCGGTTTCACCGTTTACGCGTGGATAGCCGAAGAAAGGACTTTGGAAAGGTTCTTTGGGACACCAGGAAGTATTGAAAAAATCTTCAGTTCCAGTTCCTACCATTGAAGGAATTTTCTCTCCGTCAATGAACCACATATCATCACCCTCGCCATACCAAGCCGTAGAGGGATTTTGTACATAATAGTTCAATCCTATAAAGTGCCCTTTTCCTTTAATGTCTGCAAAGACATAGTTTTCTTTTCCGTCAATGTTTGCTATTTCACCTCCAGTTTTAGGGTCTTTTACTGGATTGGTAATTTCACGATTATACCATGCGTGAAAACGTCCTACATCTTTAGGCAACTTATCTACTTCATAATAGTCTACATAGAAAAAAATATTATCAACTACGTTATCGGCTTGATTTTCTATTTCAATGCGGGCACCTTTTTCAAAAGGCATCATGAAATAAGTAGACATACCTGTTCCATTAGCTGGTCCGGTAGATAGTGCATAAGAGCTAAAATTGTAGTTTTCGTCCCATCCTTGTCCGAAAAACGGACCTATTGGTGATTCCACCGAAGGATAACTATTTCCATCCCAATATATTCTCAGAATAATATCATTACGGTTTACCAAATGAGGAGGAGGGGCTATGGTGAACCATATATGATTGATGATTCCAGCTCCTTGAATATCACAGATTACGACTTTTTCGTTGGGTTTGATTCCTACAATACGGTCACCATTATAGCCGTTCTTATCGTAACTGCTAATCCGTTTGGAACGGTAGCCGTTTTTCATTTTTGTCAGATTATACAGTTCTCCGTCGATTTGTTGGGGAAATGCAGATAAGAAGGGGATACATAATAGCAATAGTAATAGACTATGTTTCATATTTCTACTTTTTACTGTGTGTTTACAGATAGGTAATTTCTGTAAGGAGATGTGCCACTTTTGACACATCTCCCTTGGATATCAATGAGTGATTGATTTATTTCCAACCGGGATTTTGTTCCAGTTGTGGATTCAATAGTATCTGTCTGGTCGGCAATGGGAATAGGTAATGTTTGTTCGGGTCAAACTTTCTATCTGATGCTTTTTCCAGAACGATAACCCCTTCTTCGTCTACTTCATATCCGATGTTATCCCAACGTCCGTCGGTTTCGTATTCGGTTCCTTTGTATTTGATACCTCTTAATGGTTGATTGAGTTCAACTTCTGCAGTTTTCCAACGTCTCAAGTCGTCAAGTCGGTAACCTTCCAGACTCAGTTCAATGGTTCTTTCACGGCGAATTTCCTCTTTCATGTTCAATCCGTTGGCAGTAACAAAAGTGTTGGTAAGATGAGGCATGCCAACCCGATCTCTCAGTTTATTAATACTGATGTCTAAGTCTGAATCAGAAATATTGCCATTCTTTTCGAACAAAGCTTCAGCATAAATCAATAGTACTTCTGTATAACGGATAATTGGCCAGTCGCATCCCAATGGGAAACTAACCTCTGCTTCCAATTTTACATTTCTATAACCGGTTTGAGTCCAAAAACCAAAATCTACATTATATACAATACCTCTATTTGGATCGTCGGGGTTACTCCAATCAGGATTATACATTGGTTGTGAGAATAACCAAAAACGTTCACCTGGTTTTACGAAGAAGATGTCCATACGAGGGTCACGGTCTTCATATTCCGATGTTATTTTCTGATAACCTTTGAATACAGAATTCGGATGGGTGATAGGTAATCCGTTTTTGTCCAAATACATATCTGCCAACTTTTTTGTCGGGCATAGTGTACCGGAGTGTTCATAACGTGGAGACTCTCTGAGATCTTCATCATAACGCTGTGCTAAAATGGTTTCTTTATTATCAGCTTTTGTCAGACCGGCAGGATTCGATTTTATTTTAGAGAGTGTAAAGAAGTACTTGTAAGACCAATCTCCCAATTCAGCTCTATGGTCCCACAGCTCATATTCATTACTGTTGATTACATTTTTAGCAGCTGAAATAGCATCATCCAAAAAGGCATCTGCTCCTTGTAGTCCATGATATTTTCTCCATGTTCCTTCAAAGAGTGAGAACCGAGCTTTCATTGCTTCGGCAGCTCCTTTGGATATGCGACCTTTGTCGTCTGCTGATATAGCTGATTCAAGTGGCAGTTCAGGAATTGCTTCATCAAGATTCTTTTTAATGAAGGCTGCAATTGTTTCTCTGCTGTCACGCGGTCCGTATAGCAGGTCTTTGTCTTCCAATGTAAGTGTTTTTTCAATCAAAGGCACTCCACCAAACCGCTTTAGCAGATTGAAGTATTGATAAGCTCGGAAGAATTTCATTTCGGCTTCATAAACTTTGATGTCATTCTTCAATTCATCTGGTGCGGTTACACATCTTTCAAGTCCATAGTTAATATAACGTATGGCAGAATAAGCCCCGTCCCAGGTTCCATCGGTAGTTCCCGCTATATATGAACTATTACTTACATTATTGAAACCTGTTGGTTTGGTTATGTCAGACATATCATCATCTGCATTGAAGGTGGGCAAACCGTAATAGAATTGGTTTGCATAACGTTTAAAGTCTTCTGCACTCGCAAAATATACTGGTTCAGAAATAACATCTTGCGAGTATAAGTCTAAATCTTTTTCACATGAAGCTGTAGCGCCTAATAGAAGTAAACAGCATCCTGCCAGTATGTATTTATGTGTTTTCATATCATCTGTCTTTTTTAAAATTGTACATTCACACCTATAGAATAAGTTCTGGAGAAAGGTATCAGATTCTCTGTATAGGGGGCTTCCGGATCAAATCCATTTGGTAGGTTGTCCCATTCAAGTAGATTCATCCCCGTTGCGTAAACTCTCAATTTTTCAACACCAATTTTCTTTGTAAGTGTTGTCGGGAATGTATAACCAATCTGTACTTCCTTCAAACGTAAATATCTGTTATTGAAAAATTTATAGGGTGCATCCGACCATTGATAGTTATATCCGTGGATACCACCATCTTGTGTCAAACGAGGATATTCTGCATTCGGACGATCGGGACTCCATGTGTTGTGATAGAAATATTGGGATGACTGTTTCCAAACTTCACCACCACCGGCATAAGTTCCGTTGATACAATCCCATTTACCTACACCTTGCAAAAATGCACTTATATCGATTCCTTTCCAGTCTAATCCTAAATTTATACCATACAAGTATCTTTGATTATTTGTACCTTTGTATACAATATCGCCAGAGTTAGGATCACCTTCCTTATATAATGTCGGTTCCAAAACACCATCTCCGTCTTTGTCTACATATTTTGCATCACCTACTCTCAGATTTGTAGGAACTCCACCTTTCATCTTAGTTTTATAATCTGCAAGATCTGCTTCGTCTTTAATGAAACCGTCAAATTCGTAAATAAAGAATGAATTGGTCGGATACCCTTCCACAAAGCCCATCAGTCCATGACCCGGATTTCGGGAATCACTTAAAGAAATGACTTTTGTCTTGTTGTCACTTAGGTTAAGTCCTATTCTATAACCTACCTTACCGATTTTATCTTTCCAGTTCAGTGTAAGTTCCCAACCGTTGGTTCTAACGTGAGCTCCATTGATAGAAGGGGCACTCGTACCTAATATTGTAGGAAATTCTTCGGCATAAAACATATTCTTATTATCTTTGATGAAGTAGTCGAAGGTACCATTCAGTCGATTGTTCAGTGTTGCAAAATCAATTCCGGCATTATAAGTTTCGATAGTTTCCCATGTTCTGTCCACTGCTGGCATAGCTCCCAAAGATGCATTTGGCACTTTTAGCGGATTATTAGAGTTACCGAATGGATATGTACCTCCAATATTAATATATTGATAATGATCGTACAATCCGATACCAGCCTGATTACCTAATTGGCCCCAAGAAAGTCTGAGTTTCAAGTGATTTAGATAATTTCTAGCTGGAGTAAAGAAATTCTCGTTGGAAATGATCCATGAGCCTGATACTCCCCAGAAATCTTCCCATTTGTGACCTTTGGCAAATTTGGAGGAACCATCATTACGATAAGTGGCTTCTACAAAAACACGGTTATCCCAATTATAGCTTAAACGCCCAAAGATGGAAGTGATAGCCCAGGCATTATTATATTCTCCATTATATTGCTGTTCTGAATCTCCCAGGCCTAATACCGGTAATTCATCAGTAATTAAATCATAACGGTAAGCATTGAATCCTCTGGCATCGAACTCCTCGTGAGAAGCGCCGAACATTGCATTGAACATGTGTTGGTCTGTGATTTTGAAATCATAATTTGCATGCAAGGAGGTAACAATATGTTCGTTTCTGTTATAGAGGGACTCTGTTTTTGTCTTTCCACTATACCAATAATCTATGACATCGTAGTTCAAAGAACCGTCCCAGTGGTAGGTTTGGTGTCTTTTGCGATAATACTTCTCATCACTGATGTCGTAGTTTAATGACATATCTCCCGTAATGGTTAAGTTTTTAAGAGGTGTGATATCAAAGCCCAGTTGGGTATAATAGGAATAATAGGTTTTCCACCGGTTACCGGTATGTTCTGCAAACGCAATAGGATTACCGAAACCACCGGAACCATAATATTGCCCTTGTGGGTTGAAAGTAGGCTGGCAGTTCCAGGTCCAGTATGTCAACCAAGCCAATTGATTGATGTCATAAGGTTCTGTCACTTTTTTACGACCTACATATACATTGGAACGCAATTTAATATACTTATTCAGATTATATTCGTATTTAAATCGTCCCCAATACTTCTTGTTATTGTGTTCTCCATAATTAAACATAGATCCCTGATCCAGATAACCGATGGAAGCATAGTAGTTGGATTTTTCCGAACCACCAGATATTGACAAGTTATGAGAATGATCAAAAGCGGTTCCGTACATTTCTTTCCACCAGTCATGCCACCCTAATACTAAGTCGGGAGTATCACCGAATGGTCCTTTGACAACTTCCGGGTTTTTGGAGTAAATGTCTGCAGTGTTCACATAAGGAAGTAGGTGAGTGAAGAAGTGATTGGAAATGCCGTCATTGGCATATAGTTCACCCATCATCTCGATATGTTGCAATACATTTACCTTTTGGGGAATACTGGCAGGTGCATTAAAGTTAAAATTGCCCGTATAACTGATAGTCGGCTTTTCTGTCTTGCCTTTCTTAGTGGTGACCAATAAAACACCACCAGCAGCACGTGCACCATAAATGGCAGCTTGTGCATCTTTCAATATTGTGATATTTTCAATATCCTGCGGGTTAATTTTGTTCAGTGCATTTGCATTGTTATCACTGTACGGAATACCGTCTACAACTACTAAGATACCTGGGTCTGAACGGGAAGTTACTCCTCGTAATCGGATATCATAACCTTCTTCACCTACTTTACCTTGATTTGTCCTTCTGATTTCCATACCGGGAACAACACCTTGCAAGAGTTCGGCAGTATTAGTTAATGGTTTGTTTGTCAGTTTGTCTGAATTAACTAAGTCTACTGCACCGGTTGTTGTAGCCCTGGTTTTTGTTCCATACCCGATTGCTACAACTTCTTGGAGCATTACGGCATCTTCTTTCAATTTTATGTTTAGAACTGTTTTTCCTCCTACTTCTACTTTTTCAGATTTCATTCCGATAAAGGAGAAAATTAGATTTTTTCCACTTGGGACTGCAATTTCATATTTACCGTCCATGTCTGAAATAGTTCCGGTAGTTGTTCCTTCTACCATTACTGAAACACCTGGCATAGGATTACCTTCTAAGTCCTCAACTACACCATGTACTACTTTTTGCTGTGCCCATAATGGGGTGCCCATTATAAAGCAGATTGCGAGCAGGAATGTCGCTAGAAATCTGTTTTTACATGCTGATTTCATAATTAATTGATTTAATGTAACAAAAAAAGATATTGTATTTATTAGGGCTATGTGTCTCAAAATAACATCTTTACTAAGATGTTATTTTGAGAACGCATGCCATTTTTTTATTCAAAATCTATTTGTAGTTTGTCATTAGCGCATATTTGCAGTCCATTCAATGAAACTTCTGTATAGCCGTTTGTATTGGTGAGACTGGCAGGAATTACTTTACCGTTCACAGATGCTTTTACTATGTTGGCATTCATCCCTTCAGGTAAAGTTACCTGTAGTTTGTCAAGATATAAACGCCCATACTTCACTTCTATACTATTGGTCTGTTTTCCATTTTTCCGGATTTGTGAGATATTTCCCCAACCTTCGGCAGCATTGAAAAATCCAATTATGTCATTCTTTTCAATCTTAGGATCAAATCCGATAATTCCCTTTGGACCATCATACCAATACCCTTGTACAGCTTGTAACACTCCGTAAGATGCCATGGCACGTGCATAGTGGTCGCCACATTCTATTTCGTTCCATGGGTTATGTTTCTTGCCATCATAGCGTGAATGGATACCTTTTACGATAGCCAAACCTTCATCAATCATGTTACGTTTAATCATTTCAGTAGCAACTTGATATTCAATACCAGTCCACACCTCATCACGATATCTAACACCGTCTTCACCCGGGTGCTTGCTGTATGGCCAGGTACAAATAAATAATCCGGGTTCTCCAGCGTGTGCGTAATATCTTTCAGGAAGATGAGCCTCACTTTGGGCTTTTACGTCATTGGTCCAGTTGAACTTCCAGATGGACTGTAATGCCTTGTTGATAGCTTCTGTCGGATAAATATCACCTAAGCGATAGAGAGAAGCCCATGTTTGTCCAAAAAGTTGGTCACTTAAGCAACCCTTTCCGTATTGGTATTTAGGGTATTCTTTCTCATCTACGTCTTGGAAGAAATATTCACCGTTCCATAAACGATCCATTGTGTTTTCGCTACCTGCTGTATATATTTTCTTGTAATAATTAGCTGTGGTAGTGTCTTTCATAATATAAGCCATCTTTTCACCGGCCCTCAATGCTGCCAGGTAAAGTCCACCTACGTATGTGTTGGCACCGTTGAACGAAATGTCATAAGTATTTGGCTGTGTCTTGACAATCAGACCGTCTTCATTTCCGTCTTCCCGGATTATATACTGGATGGAACGTTTTATCTTATCCCAGTTTCTTGCCAGGAAGAAATTGTCTTTGGACATCAAATGTTCACGATACATGCGTAAGATAACACTTGCATGCCCGTCAATTAGAATACCGTGTTCTCCGTTTCGTGATAAAATACCTCCATCCTCTTGGAGAGATACACTATAATCAGTTCTTTCGCGCAAATTGCGTTCCAACTCTGGGAATAAAGCTGCCATTGCTTGTGCATAACCCCAGACATGTGTACAAGTTCCCTCACAAGAACCGACGCCTTCCCAAGCCCAAAACTTATCCGTAGCCCACCATTGGCAAGTTTCCGTTGCCAATGTGGAAATAGGCATCATGATACGTTGCACAAGCCAGTATGGTAAAGTGGTCTGATTGTAATATGTATCATGGAAATCATGTGTCTTTTTGGACAACTCTGCATAATTTTCACGTAGTTGGTTCGCTACATCTAAAGAGGAGTTATACCAGTTGGCGTACATATTACCGATAGCTGGGCTATTGGGAGGTAATGGCTTGTTCCACTCAGATCCTTTGTAACTCAGAGGACGGTTGGGGAAATACCAAGAAAGTACGAAGATAACTTCTTTGGATTCTCCCGGTTGTAGAGTCATGGATGAAGTCAATGCTCCATTCAATTTTTTACCGAGTTCTGCTTCTGCATATTCCAGATTATTTTCCGAGTCATCTGCTGTTCCGGTTGCATTGCCATCAAACACAGATAGAGCTAAGTTACCGAAGTAGGCGTGTGATTTGTCTATCGTGATGGTAGGGGCATCTACAGGAGAATTGGAGAATTCTATATTATCTACGCTAATATGTCCCCAGTCCCCATCAACAGCATCAACAATTTCCAAGTATGCTTTCTTTCCTTTGTATTCAGATACGTCCCAGTTGCGTGGGAGGAAATCTTCGTTATTGTTACCGGTTGCAGACATTACTACTTTTCCATCAACGACCAGGTTTATACAAGTCTTTCCCGGATGGGCACCGCCTGCAATATTGAACGAAATATACTTATTCCTGATTGTAAATGTTCTAGAAGTCAGCTTACCGGTAGGTTTGTCGTAATTTGTATAAGAGTTTGCCAGAAAACTTCCATAGTTGCCGCCAAAATTATTTTGGTTGCATTGTTCGCCAGAGGCAGGCTTTCTCCCGAAAGCAGTACCTTCTACCTTCCAGCGACTATAATTTCCGGACTCAAAATTATCGAATATTTCGTATTTGCGGTTTTTACCAGCAGTTTTGGCAGGAAGGTTGTCTACTCTCATATCCATGTAGACAGATTTCCAGCCATTATTGTCAATTACCTTATTCTGTAACATTCCATCTGCACGTCCTTTCAAGTCGATACATACCAGATTCTGCATCCATCCTTCCAGATCGGCAGTAACTTTTTTATCCGATGTATTCTTAACTGTATATTTCATTATTGTAGCTGGAGTAGCAGAACTTTTGGCATCCAGTGGAATGAATGGCGAATAGAATTCTGCAGAAACTCTGACAGGCAATTCCTGTTTCTTTTGGGCATATTCAACAAAAGCGATAGGATATTCACCTATAAAGGAAATATCATCAAAATCCTTTTTGTTCAGTTCTTTTGTTATGGTTTTATTGCCGTCGTTGACTGTAATTTTGAATCCTTGGTCAATATAGCTCATAGGCTCGAAGGTTTGGTAGCAAACCTTCCAAGGACCCAGTGGAGTGTCGAAGTTTAACAACCAGTCAATGCCGTAGCCAGTATTATAAGCATTGTTTGCAATCCACCAATTGGCCAGTGTACCATCTCCACGGACATACAATTGCCCGGCACAAATACCACCAACCGGCATACCGATGGTGGTGAGTTCATCACCTTTGTATACCTTTCTTTCACCTTTACTTTCCTTATCCCCTATGAATGATTTTATATCACCTTTGTCCAGCGAAACCTTGTGGTCAGGTGAAAATTGGGCAAAAGAGGGTAGAGAAAGCGACATTAGACACGATAGTGTCAAGAGTTTAATTCGTTTCATAAAATCTTTTTTAGTTGTTTAGAAATAACCTGAAAAACAATCTTCATTACCTTAATTACCTAATGTTAAGTACTTCTAATCAGTTTTGATATTCAAAGCTTGTCTGATTACCAGAAACGACACAAGACCTAACATCTACCTTACCAAAAACAACACTGATGACAGGCTTCCCTTTTTGTAGTTCAATTGTACCAAATCCTGTATTTGTGGATAGGAATGTTTTAAAACTGTCACCGATCTTAGAATCTATATATAATGTTTTGTCAACTGCGTCATAACGGACGCCGGTCAATGCCTGAAGTAAGCTGTAGCTTGACAATGCGCGTGCGTACCAGCCTCCACATTCGTATTCGTTGTACGGATTCCGCGCTTTGCCATTGTAGCGTTTGCGTACTGTGCGGACGATGTCAAGACCTTTCTCGACTTCACCCTCAAATATCAGGTGAGAGGCCACTTGGTATTCAATTCCGGTCCACACTTCATCACTGTAA
>ERZ779683.140-NODE-140-length-21400-cov-1.72439_pt1 | contig 21400 bp, 14 predicted proteins | sample MGYA00511477_ERZ779683 | MGnify/ENA primary metagenome ERZ779683 (study PRJEB29588, sample SAMEA2158454) | human gut metagenome | biome: human gut; feature: human-associated habitat; material: faeces | place: Denmark | collected 2008/2010 ... | reverse complement strand
TAGAGCAACTGACTCTTAATCAGTGGGTCCAGGGTTCGAATCCCTGAGGGTGTACAAGACAAATGCGAGGGTGGGTTCATCTAACGGTTAGGATACATGCCTCTCACGCATGGTATACGAGTTCGATTCTCGTACCCACTACTAAAACAAGAAAGCGGTTGACTGATGAAACGGTTAACCGCTTTTTGTTTTTTATTTTTCTGTTGTAATCCGAAAATAGTTTCTATATTTGCACCCGCTATGGCGAAATGTATATTCTATATCTTGTTAGGGTTGTTCCTCATATCGAAGTTCACTTCCGTTTCTGATGATATGGAGGGATGTAAGACACTCCCTACTGCGGATGTGCATTATTTCTCCGGAGCCCAGCACAGCTTGTCGGGGGCAGATGGCAGACAATGCCAGGAAAAAGGGGAGGACGCGAATTATAATTGCCTGGCAGATGCCGGTTGCATAGGAAATACCTTCTCATTACGGCATGCCTCTTGCTCGAAATTGTTGAGGCTTAATCCGGACTTCATTGCCGCCAAGGTTGCGAGAACCCTGAAAACTCTGCTCCCGGAAGAAAAGACAACTTCTTTCCCCTTTACTTTCCATCCCCATAAGATTTCATATAGATATTATGTATATACGCTGAGGCGTATTCTTATTTAGTACTTTCCCTTCCTCTCTTTCGGGAGCCGGAGAGATTGCCCGTCTCCCCATGCCGAGTTTTTCTCTATTTTTTAAGTACTGATAATCAATATATAATGGATTTTCTATTAGATTTTATTCTCCATATCGATCAGTATATGATTGATATAGTGCAGGAATATCATATGTGGGCGTATGCCATATTGTTTCTGCTGATTGTGGCCATTATTGTGGTTTCCATACTGCCGGCCGTGGTAGAAGTGCTGCGTGCAAGACTGAAACAACGAAAACAAAAATAAATTAATATACTTAGTACATTTATCCATTATGAAGAATTCTTTTTTTAGCCGGTTCACACCGAAAGAACCGAAATTCTTTCCTTTGCTGAAGCAATTGTCTGAGATTTTATTGTCCTCGTCGGCTCTGTTGATAGAAATATTGGGCCATGACTCGCCTGAGAAGAGGGCGGAAGATTATAAACGAATCAAAGATTTGGAGCGCGAGGGCGATAAGCTGACCAATCTGATTCTGGATGAACTGGGCACTACTTTCATTACTCCTTTTGACCGGGAGGATATCCACGACCTGGCTTCGGGCATGGATGATGTGATTGATGGAATAAACAGCTGTGCCAAGCGTATCACTATCTATAATCCGCATCCTATTTCGGACAAGGGGAAAGAGCTGGGACATATGGTTCAACAAGAAGCGGCCCTCATCGGCCAGGCCATGGATGAACTGGAGGCATTCCGCAAGAGTCCGGATAAGCTGCGCGCATATTGCAACCAGATGCATGACATAGAAAACCGGGCAGATGATATTTATGAATTTTTCATCACCAGGCTTTTTGAAGAAGAGAAGGACTGCATTGAACTCATCAAAATCAAGGAGATTATGTATGAGCTGGAAAAAACGACGGACGCAGCCGAACACGTGGGCAAGATTTTGAGGAGCCTGATTGTGAAATACGCATAAACGAACGGACGCATGGAACTATTAGTGATTATCATTGTACTGGCTCTGATATTCGATTATATCAACGGTTTTCATGATGCGGCCAATTCTATTGCCACCATTGTGTCTACCAAAGTGCTTACACCGTTTCAGGCGGTGATATGGGCGGCTTTCTTCAATTTTGTGGCCTTTTTCATCGCCAAGTGTGTCATCGGCGGTTTCGGCATTGCCAACACCGTATCGAAAACGGTGATGGAGCCTTACATTACTTTGCCTATCATTCTGGCCGGCGTGATTGCGGCTATTGCCTGGAATCTGTTCACTTGGTGGAAGGGAATCCCTTCCTCTTCTTCGCACACGCTTATCGGAGGTTTTGCCGGAGCTGCCATCATGGCACACGGTTTTGAGGCCATCCAGTTGAGTATCATTCTGAAGATTGCGGCATTCATTTTTCTGGCTCCCTTGATTGGTATGGTGGTGGCATTCGGTTTTACGTTGTTGGTCTTGTACATTTGCCGCAGGGCGCATCCCCATACGGCCGAGGTGTGGTTCAAGAAACTGCAGCTGGTGTCTTCGGCTTTGTTCAGCATCGGGCACGGTCTGAATGATTCACAGAAGGTAATGGGTATCATTGCTGCGGCTATGATAGCCGGACATTCGGAAGGACTGGGAATGGGGATAAACAGTATTGATGACCTGCCGGACTGGGTGGCATTCTCTTGTTTTACGGCCATTTCACTCGGTACCATGTCCGGCGGGTGGAAGATTGTGAAGACCATGGGGACTAAGATTACGAAGGTGACGCCACTGGAAGGGGTGATTGCGGAAACTGCCGGTGCGTTTACGCTTTATCTGACGGAGTATCTGAAGATTCCGGTAAGTACGACACACACCATTACGGGAGCTATTATCGGAGTAGGGGCCACGAAGCGGCTTTCGGCTGTGCGTTGGGGAGTTACGAAGAGTCTGATGACCGCTTGGGTGCTGACTATCCCCGTCAGTGCTTTGCTGGCAGCAGGGATTTATTGTATCGTATCCCTTTTTTAGAAGTGCTGCCGCATAAAAAATAGACGGGTTCGTTTTATTTTGCATGAGGTTTGCACTATCTTTGCAGCCTGAAACTGTAAAATAGAATGCACATTGGACTGGCTATATAGTTTATTCGTCGAGCACTCCGCCTTGCAGGCGGTTGTGGTACTCTCACTGATTTCCGCTATCGGATTGGGATTGGGGAAGATACATGTTTGCGGCATTTCATTGGGAGTGACGTTTGTATTCTTTGCCGGCATCATTGCCGGGCATTTCGGGTTGTCCATAGACCCGCAGATGCTGAATTATGCGGAAAGCTTCGGGCTGGTGATATTTGTGTATGCTTTGGGTTTGCAGGTGGGACCGGGTTTTTTCAGCTCTTTCCGTAAAGGAGGGGTACAACTGAATATGCTCGCCACGGGTGTAGTGCTTATCGGCACCCTGCTGACTGTACTGGGCAGCTATGGGTTGGGAGTATCCCTGCCGGATATGGTGGGCATACTTTGCGGTGCCACGACAAACACACCGGCACTCGGTGCGGCACAGCAGACATTGAAACAGATGGGATTGGAGTCCAGTACCCCTGCTTTGGGGTGTGCGGTGGCATATCCGCTGGGGGTGGTAGGGGTCATTCTGGCCGTACTGTTCATCCGTAAGACGCTGGCGCATAAGGAAGACCTGGAATTGAAAGAGAAGGATGACGTGAACAAGCCTTACATTGTTGCGTTCCAGGTGCACAATCCTGCCATCTTCAACAAGAGTATCAAGGAAATAGGCGGGCTGAACAGCTATCCGAAGTTCGTGATTTCCCGCTTGTGGCGGGATGGGAATGTGAGTATTCCTACCTCGGAAAAGATTATAAAGGAAGGTGACCGCCTGCTGGTGATTACCTCGGAGAAAAATACGCCGGCTCTGACTGTGCTTTTCGGCGAGCAGGAGCATACCGACTGGAACAAGGAAGATATAGACTGGAATGCCATAGACAGCCAGCTGATTTCGCAACGTATCGTGGTGACGCGCCCGGAGTTGAACGGCAAGAAGCTGGGTTCTCTCCATCTGCGTAATCATTACGGTATCAATATCAGCCGGGTTTATCGTAGCGGCGTGCAGCTGCTGGCCACAGCGGAACTGACCTTGCAATTGGGTGACCGCCTGACCGTAGTGGGCGAAGCCGCTGCTATACAAAATGTGGAGAAGGTGCTGGGCAATGCTGTGAAAAGCCTGAAGGAACCGAACTTGGTGGCGGTATTTATCGGCATTGTCATCGGTCTGGCTTTGGGAGCAATTCCTATTTCCATTCCCGGCATCAGCGCTCCCGTGCGGCTCGGATTGGCAGGAGGCCCTATCATCGTAGGTATTCTTATCGGGACATTCGGTCCGAGGATGCACATGGTGACTTATACTACGCGCAGTGCGAACCTGATGCTCCGTGCATTGGGATTGTCTCTTTACCTGGCTTGCCTGGGACTGGATGCAGGTGCCCATTTCTTCGATACGGTATTCCGGCCGGAAGGGCTGTTATGGATTGCTACGGGTTTTGCGTTGACTGTGGTTCCGGTATTGATTATGGGTATCGTTACCTTCAAGTGGCTGAAGATAGATTTCGGAACAATGGCGGGTATGCTGTGCGGAAGCATGGCAAACCCCATGGCGCTGAACTACGCCAACGACACCATTCCGGGAGACAATCCGTCTGTAGCTTATGCTACGGTTTATCCGCTGTGCATGTTTCTACGGGTAATTATAGCCCAAGTGCTGCTCATGTTCTTCATTAATGGATAATGAAGAATGAGGGATATTATCAACTGTCAATTATCAACTATCAATTAAATAACTATGGGAAATATAACTCCGGAAAGTATTGTCAATGACTTGCGTTATTTGCAATTATTATCACGCAGTTTTCCTACCATTGCTGATGCCAGTACAGAAATCATCAATCTGGAGGCCATTCTGAATCTGCCGAAAGGTACAGAGCATTTTCTGACGGATATTCATGGCGAGTATGAGGCTTTTCAGCATGTGCTGAAGAATGCATCGGGGGCAGTGAAACGTAAGGTGAACGAAATATTCGGGCATACACTGCGCGAAAGTGAGAAGAAGGAAATCTGTACGTTAATTTATTATCCGGAAGAGAAGCTGCAACTTATCAAGGAGCAGGAAACGGACCTGGATGACTGGTATTTGATAACACTGAACCAGTTGGTAAAAGTATGCCAGAACGTTTCGTCCAAATATACCCGTTCGAAAGTACGCAAGGCACTTCCAGCAGAGTTCTCGTATATCATTCAAGAGCTGTTGCACGAATCGAGCATCGAACCTAACAAACATGCCTATATCAATGTCATAATCAGTACCATTATCTCTACGAAGCGTGCGGATGATTTTATTGTGGCGATGTGCAACCTTATCCAGCGCTTGACCATCGACTCGCTGCATATCGTGGGCGATATATACGACCGCGGACCGGGTGCGCATATTATCATGGATACTCTCTGTGATTATCATAATTTCGACATCCAATGGGGTAACCACGATATTCTGTGGATGGGTGCCGCATCGGGTAATGATGCTTGTATAGCCAACGTAATCCGTATGTCGATGCGCTATGCCAATTTAGCAACGCTGGAGGATGGTTATGGCATCAATCTGTTGCCGCTTGCAACGTTTGCCATGGATACCTATGCGGATGACCCTTGCACCATCTTTGCGCCGAAAATGAACTTTGCCGATGCGGAATACAATGAGAAGACCTTGCGGCTGATTACACAGATGCACAAGGCGATTACGGTTATCCAGTTGAAACTGGAGGCGGAAATCATCAGCCGCCGTCCTGAGTTCGGTATGGAGAACCGGAAACTGCTGCATCTGGTGGATTTCGAGCGTGGTGTGTTTGTATACGAAGGCAAGGAATATCCGTTGCGCGATGTGAATTTCCCCACCGTAGACCCGGCGGACCCGTATCGTCTGTCGGACGAAGAGCGCGAACTGATGCACCGGATTCATTCTTCTTTCATGAACAGCGAGAAGATGAAGAAGCACATGCGCTGCTTGTTTACGTATGGCGGCATGTATCTGGTGTGCAACAGTAACCTGCTTTATCATGCTTCCGTGCCTCTGAATGCAGACGGCAGTTTTAAACATGTCCGCATCGGCCAAAAGGAATACTGGGGACGTAAGTTGCTGAAAAAGACCGACCAGCTGATACGTACCGCTTACTTTGACGAGGACGGTTCGGACGAGAAACAGTTTGCACTGGATTATGTCTGGTACATGTGGTGCGGACCGGATGCCCCTTCCTTCGATAAAGACAAGATGGCTACCTTTGAACGCTATTTTGTGGCCGACAAAACATTGCATAAGGAGACGAAAGGGCATTACTATGCTTTGCGCAACGAGGCTGAGGTGTGTGACCGCATTCTTGAAGAGTTCGGCGTGAAGCCGGGGCCACATTCGCATATCATCAACGGACATGTACCGGTAAAGACCATTAAAGGTGAGAAACCCATCAAAGCGGATGGTAAGCTGCTGGTGATTGACGGTGGTTTTTCAAAAGCCTATCAGCCGGAAACGGGAATTGCGGGATATACGCTTGTCTACCATTCTCACGGGATGCAGTTGGTGCAGCATGAGCCGTTCCAGAGCCGTCAGAAAGCCATTGAAGAAGGACAAGACATCAAGTCTACAACCCTGGTTGTCGAATTCAATTCGCAGCGTATGATGGTGAAGGATACGGATAAAGGAAGTGAACTCGTTACGCAGATTCAGGATTTGATGAAACTGCTGGTGGCGTATAGGACGGGGCTGATTAAGGAGAAACAATAATTTATAATTTCAGTATCGTCACCCCGCCCTCTACAATGATGCCTTTGTCATAGGTTTTCCCTTGGGTGTAGTAGCGGCTGCCGCCATAACCGCCGGTGAGGAATATGCCAAAGCGCTCGGTCAGGTGGTATTCCAGATTGACACGTGCCTGGAGGGCATAGAGACGTGCCGGAATGCCGTAGTCCTTGTTCTTGAAGGTTTCTATATGTTGGTATCCCAGATCTCCGCTGATGAACAGCTGTTTGTAGAGCGGTAATTCAAGACCGGCACGGTAGAAGAGGGCAGCGGAAAACTTATCGCCAAAATCCAGATAATGGGTACCGCCACCGAGGATGGTATAGAAGAGCCGGTTCTTGAAACGGGCACCTACATTCAGCTTGGTGGCATTACCACCGAAAAACATCAGTTGAACTTTTGTTTGGGGATTGGCATTGACTAATCCCAACTGGAAACCATCTAATTTTTCTTTGTAGTAGTTGAATAGACCTATTTGAAGCCCTTTGGCACGTATGGCCATATTGGCAGCGCCTATTTGTAATCCTCGGGCTGTACCACCCACCACATTGCCCAGGCCGGAAACCTGAACACCGGTCATATCTCCGGTGGTGATGTTGGTAAGGGCGGACATCTGCATGCCATTCAAGTCTTCACCGATTACACTTAGCAGGCCGGCCCCTGAAAATCCTTTGAAATTTCCACCGGAAATATTGGCGAGTCCGGCAAAGTGTATGCCGGAAGCACCTTCTCCGCTGATATTCAACAGGCCGCCTATGGAGGCGCCACGATTATAGTCCCCACTGATGTTTGCCAGACCGGAAATGATGACGCCTTGCGCATGGTTTCCGGTGATACCTACCAGTCCCGAAACGGATACTCCGATAAGGTTGTTGCCATTGATGTTGGTAATTCCTGCTATCTGCATGCCTCGCATGCTTCCCCCCACCATATTTGACAGACCTGCCATCTGTACACCGTTCACATCCCTGCCGGTTACACTGCCAAGAATATTCATGCCGAGGCCATTCAGACGGTTCATGGAGGAGAACACACCCAGATTGAAGCAGGTGCTTCCTATGGTATCAGTCCGCTGTGTGGAGATGTTTTTCCATAAGGAGATATTGATACCTACCGGGCCATGGTCTGTTCGTGGAGAGCGTTGTTTCCGGAAAGATTTCTCGGAGGATTTCTGAATCGTATCCGGCTGTACGCTGCCCGGATTATGTTCTTGGGCAAGAGCTGCAAAAAGCAGGGACACAAGGAGGAGGGAAAGGTTTCGTTTCATACTTTTTTCTATATTTCGTCCGGCCAGGGAGCTGGTTGGCGGGTGGCACGCAACAGAGGGCGCTGCGCATCCACAGACCGGAGGTAATTACTTAATTTCCGTGACAACTCTTTGACAACTTCAGGCTTCTCTCGGGCCATATCATGTTTTTCACTGATGTCGGCGGGGATGTTGAAAAGTTCCCGTCTACCGTCACCGAAATAATACACCAGCTTCCACTCGCCCGAACGGATGGAGCAAGTGGCTCCGATGCCCGGGCCGGAAGGACCCCAGCTATTGGGATAATGCCAGTAGATATCACGGTCTTTCATTTTACCTTTTCCGGTGAGCAATGGCATGAAACTGATGCCGTCGCGTTGCTGTACGGTTGTATAGTTGTCTACGCCTGCCATCTCAAGGATGGTGGGGAAGAAGTCCTCTATCATCAGGTAATGGTCGCATTGGGTTTGGGGCGCTACGATGCCCGGCCAGCGGACAATCATCGGTTCACGTATGCCTCCTTCGTAGGCGGAACCTTTACCACTGTTGAGCGGATAGTTCTGGACATGCAGTTGTCCGGCGCGGGTATGGGCCGCCAAACCGCCATTGTCGGACATGAAGATGAGGATAGTGTTTTCCGTCAGGTTGTTCTTGTCCAGATAATCCATAATGTCTCCCAGACTTTTGTCCATACCCTCAATGAGAGTAGCATAGGCAGCTTCTACCGGAGGAAGGCCTTTGTCCAGGTACTTCTGGTAGAAACGCATGTCAGGTTGTATAGGGGTATGGATGGCATAGTGTGCCATGTACAGAAAGAATGGCTTGTCAGTCTGCTGTGCATCGTCCAGGGCCTTCATGGCCTCTATGGTAAGGGCTTCACTTAGGAAAGTGTCGGTTCCATGATATTTCTCCAGACCGGGTACGGCAGCCAGCGGGCTTTTACCGTCTGTTTTGTTGCCGAAATTCTCCTTGCCATAGTAGCTGGCAGGTGAACCGGCAGCATGTCCGGCTATGTTCACTTCAAACCCCATTTTCAACGGGTCGGCTCCGGGAGTGCCTTCAGCACCGAAGTGGGCTTTTCCGCAATGAATGGTGTGATAGCCATGGTCTTTGAGCACTTCGGCCAGGGAGGTGACTTGTGTGGTCCGTTCCACGCCAGGCTCTTGACAAATGCCGTTAACGTTCCATTCCGGATAAATCATGACCGAGTCGGGTTGTTCATGGGTAGTGTTCTTGCGGAGGGTCCAACTGGTGACTCGATGCCTGGCAGCATTCATTCCCGTAAAAAGGCTGACACGCGTAGGTGAACTGATGCTGCATGCATAGGCCTGCGTAAACATTTTGCCTTGTGTAGCCATCCGTTCCATGTTGGGAGTATGGTACGTATCGTTGTACTTGGTACGCTGTGTCCAAAAGGGGAGGGACGTGTCTTGCCATCCCATGTCATCCACTAGGAACAGAATGATGTTTGGCTGCTCTTTTGGAGCAGGTACGGCATCCCCAGGCGGCATGCCATACGCTTCTCCCGCCATTCCGCATATCGGAAGCATGGCGGATAATAATAATTCGTTTCTCATTTAGATAATAATTTAGAAAGGGTTAGATAGGTTGTAGTTTAATTGTTTTTTACATTATCCTTTGGCCTCCTGATACAAGAAGCGTTTGATAGATTTCTTCGGCGTTTTTTCAAATTCTTCAGGATAGATTTTCATTTTGAATATCTGGCTGTATGCGGGCAGTTCTGCATTCAGTGCCACACGGTTTTCCTCCATGACGCGTTCGATGTCGTCATTGTTCAGCCCATGGGCAAAGGCATCATCGAAGTCGGGGTAAACCAGACCTACCAGTTTCTCATTCTGCTGCACGATGATGCTTTCGGCTACATACGGCATATTGTTCAGTTTGTCTTCTATCTCTTCCGGGTAGATATTCTGACCGCTCGGACCAAGGAGCATGTTCTTGCTGCGTCCCTTGATGCTTACGTTGCCTTCGGCATCCATCAGGGCAAGGTCTCCGGTGTGCAGCCAGCCGTCTTTGTCGAGTACCTGTACGGTGGCCTCGTCGTTCTTGTAGTAACCCAGCATGACATTGGGACCACGGCAGACAATCTCTCCCGGAATGTTTTCGGGATCGGATGATAGGATTTTCACCTCCATACGCGGTGCGGCCTTTCCGCAAGAACCGGGTTTGAAGCGGGTCCAATCCTCGTAACAGATGATGGGGCCGCATTCCGTCATTCCATAGCCTACCGTATAGGGGAAATCTATCATCTTTAAGAACTGCTCCACTTCCTGGTTGAAGGCAGCTCCTCCTACAATGATTTCTGCAAAGTTTCCGCCAAAGGCTTGAATCATTTGTTCGCGTACGGTCGCCTTTATCTTGTCATTGATGATGGGTACTTTCAGCAACAGCTTCATGGCGGGAGTTTCCAGCTTGGGTAGTACGCTCTTCTTTATAATCTTTTCGATAATGAGCGGAACAGCCACAATCAGGTTAGGCTTCACTTCGGTGAAAGCCTGGAAAATGATTTTGGGGCTGGGCATACGAGTGAGGAAGAATATGTGGCAACCTACGGCGAATTCATACAGAAACTCGAATGCAAGTCCGTACATATGTGCCATTGGCAGCATGGAGACAATCTTGTCACCGGCTTTCAGCGGCAATACTTCGAAAGCAAAAGTGGTGTTTGACCAAAGGCTGCGGTAGGGCAGCATCACTCCTTTGGAGTAACTGGTGGTGCCGGATGTATAGTTGATGACCGCCAGTTCGTCGGGCTGGTCCTTGTGATAACTGACATGTTCCTTGCGGAAGTTCTTGGGGTATTTCTTACCGAACATTTCGTTGAGATGTTCGCGGGCATAGTCCAACTTTTCGCTACGGGAGACAAGAATGTAGAAGTCTGCCATCATCATGATGCCCTCCAGCAGCGGCATGGCACTTTCGTTGAGGTTTTCCCAAACCTGGTCGCCTACGAAAAGCAGTTTGGCTTCGGAATGGTTCACGATGTTGTGTACATTGTCTGCCTTGAACTCGTGAAGGATGGGGACGATTACCGCACCGTAGGTCAATGTTGCGAGGAACGTTACGCCCCAGTGGGAACTGTTGCGGCCACAGACGGCAATCTTATCGCCTTTCTTGATGCCGCTTGCCTCGAAAATGATATGCAGCTTTTCTATTTTGCGGGCTACGTCCTTATATTGTAGAGTTGCTCCCTTGTAGTCGGTCAGAGCGTCTAAATCCCAATTTTCCTTTATGCTATTCTCTATATAGGCGATAAAACTTTGTTCCATGATATTAATTGCACATTTGGTTGAAAATTGTGCAAATATAAGGGTTTATATATAGAAAGCAAACTTTTATAGGGAAAATAGTTTTTATGGCAGCTATTTGCTAAAACTCGACAGTTATACCTAAAGTAGGCAGGATAGTGCCGCTTTCCTGCTTGAGGTATTTCATTTTATAGCGCTGTTCGGCAACAGGAGCAGACGGATTTTCGATGATGCCCGTACTCATTATCACATCCGGCTGCTTCAGTTTGTTGCCGGTGATATTCTGTATGTCCAGATAGATTCCTATCATGCAGTGATGGAAGTAGAAGGACTTGTCCACACGCAAGTCTAACTGGGCAAAGTTGGGAAGCCGCCCGGTATTATAGTACGCATAGTCGTAGTAGGGCTGTCCTTTGGCATCCCATGCTTCTACGAGTGATGATTTGTCTTCATCATAGGGAGTGTAGGGGCTGCCGCCTATATAGCTTAGCTTGCCTCCTATGCTCCAGCGCCGGGGCAGGTTGTATGTACCGCTCATGTTGAGTATGAAACGGTTGTCCCAGGTGGATGGAATGAAGTCTCCATTTGGACGGTTGCGGTATTCGCTGCGGTATAAGGTGAAGGAGGATACGAGATTGAACTTGCCGGATGCCTGCCAGCGGAACATGGTTTCCAGTCCGTAAGCCCTTCCGCTGGCTGTAGGGACGAGTGCTTCGTTGCCGGTGACACCGTAATCGTTTCCTTTGCATGCCAACGGAATGTTGTCTTGGAGGGAAAGTGGCATACGGCTGTAACGCTTGAAGAAACCTTCTGCAGAAACCATGAACCGGTCTTGCAGGTGCCAGTCCACACCGAGGCTGCTTTCAAAGACCTGCATGTACTTCAGGTTTTTGTTGAGATATTGCCCTTCATTGTCTTTATATCCCAAAGCGGTGTAGGGAGGCAATTGGTGGTAGAGGCCGGTACTTCCGCTCAGGGTCCATTGTTCCGAGAGTTTGTAGGATGCAGAGAGGCGTGGGGAGAACTGTTTCCATAGCTGCCGCATCTTTCGGTTGTAAGTGTTGCCGTCCATACGGATACCGGCAGAAAGGGCCAGACGCTTGTCGGCGGTGGTATAGTTGGAAGAGAAGAAAGCCCCCCAGCCGAAGATGTTGAGTGAGGTTTCGTAGATGGAAAGCGTACCCGAATGACTGCCGTATAGTCTTTGCCTGCTGTGGTTTGTATAGATGGAGTTGTTCAGTTCTGCTCCTTCTTTTAGGGTCCATGCTCCCAAGCGCGTTTGGTTTTCGAAACGCAGGGTGGTCTTTTGTTCTGTGGAGCGTAGGCGCAGGGTCAGGTTGTCTTCGGAAGAGTCATCGTTGTTGCGGTATTTCAGATTGCGGTTGTTCAGGTAGTTATGGCTCAGTATAAGGGATTGTACGTGCCTTCCATTGTAGTGTCTGTAAGAGGCTCCGAGAGTGAATGTTTCCTGATGGATAGTGGGGAGATAGCTGAGCAGATATTCGGCATCTTCTCCTTTTTCATCGGTATTCAGTTTCATCTTGTCAATGCCTGCAAGACCAAGCAGGGTCAGCTCGCTGTGCTCGTTGAAACGGGTTTTTGTTTTGAATTGTCCGTCAATGAAATTGGGCAGGAAGGGCAGTCCCAAAGCCTTGAACAAAAGTTGCAGGTAGGACTGGCGTGCGGAGAACAGATAAGTGGTGCGCTGCCCCAGATGGCCTGCTCCGCTGAGCGAGACTTCCGATGCGCCGATGGTGGCTTTGAACGCCTGCTTGTCCGGATTTCCGTCCTTGAGGCGGAAGTCGAGGACGGAACTCAAGGCTCCGGAGCGGTTGGCGGGGAAGGCGCCCGTATAAAATGTAATCTCGCGTATCAGGTCGGCATTGACAATACTTACCGGTCCTCCGGATGCACCCTGAGTGGCAAAGTGGTTGATGTTGGGGATTTCGATGCCATCCATATAAAAGCGGTTTTCGGAAGGAGAACCGCCCCGAACAATCAAGTCGTTGCGATAGCCGATGGGAGAGAAAGAGACGCCGGGATAGGAGCGTACGATGCGCGAAACATCCCGGTTGGCTCCGGGACTTTTCTCTATTTCCTGCAAGCCGATGATACGCATGCTGACCGGGCTTTCGATACTTCGCCGGAAGGGGGAAGGCACCACCACTACTGTGTTCAGCAGATTGGCATCCTCTTCCATCTCTATCTCGATGAACGGGGTTGAGGCTGAAACGATATATTCGGGGGTGGAAACAGTCTGGTATCCTATGCAGGATGCCTCAAGGCTATAGATGCCCGGAGGTACCTGCTCTATCTTGAATGTGCCGAGTGAATCGGTGGATGCCCCTTTCCCGGGGATGCCGGCAACGAAAACGTTGGCGTAGGCCACGGGTTGTCTGGACTGTCTGTCGATGACTTTGCCGCGAACGGAATAGGTCACGGGAGCTATCATGGCATTCATGGTTGGGCTGATACCTGATAAAAGTATCAGCAATATAAACAATACAGTTCCCACCTTGTACCGTATGGCATTCATGGCTAATCAGACGTCACTAATTACTTTCCCAAGTACCATCGGTACATGCGTTGCACACCTTCCTCGATATCAATCTTATGATGCCATCCCAATGCATGTAACTTACCGGGATCGGTCAGTTTGCGCATGGTGCCGTCGGGTTTGGAAGTGTCGAAGGTCAACCGGCCCTGATAGCCTACGATGTTGACAATCAGCTCTGCCAACTGGCGGATAGTGATTTCCTTGCCCGTACCGATATTGATGTGACAGTTGCGGATTTCCTTGTCGTCCGGCTCGAAGGTATCTTTGAAGTCGACGTGCTCCATGACGAAGACGCTGGCATCTGCCATCTCCTCGCTCCAGAGGAATTCGCGCAAGGGGGTGCCGGTACCCCATAATCTCACTTCTTCTTCGCTGATGCCGTATTTCCGGAGGATATTCAGAATGTCCTCTTTGCTGCTGTCGCCGTTGATGCCTTCCACCGGACGCAGGTTCATGTCGTGGCGTACGGCATCCCAGTCGCCTTGTTTCAGGCAGTGGGCGAGGTGTATCTTGCGTATCATGGCAGGGAGCACGTGGCTGCGTTCCAGGTCGAAGTTGTCGTTGGGACCGTAAAGGTTGGTGGGCATCACGGCAATGTAGTTCGTACCGTATTGAAGATTGAAGCTTTCGCACATTTTCAGTCCGGCTATTTTGGCGATGGCATAGGGCTCGTTCGTGTATTCCAGCGGAGAAGTGAGGAGTGCGTCTTCTTTCATCGGCTGTTCGGCATCACGGGGATAGATGCAGGTGCTGCCCAGAAAGAGAAGTTTTTTCACTCCGTGTTCTGCTGTATCTGCAAGTTCTTGTAGATGAAGTCGGCACGGTAGATACTGTTGGCCATGATGCCACCCACAAAGGCGGCGGCAAGGAATACATATTCGGGCTGTTCCTCGTCGAAGAAGCGGCGTACGGCAACTCCGTCGAGCAGATCGAGTTCTGTGTGGGTCTTGCCGATGAGATTGGTGTATCCTTTCTCCTCAAGATTTTTCCAGATGGCAGAACCTACCAGTCCCCGGTGGCCTGCTACATATATTTTGGCATTTTTGTCTAACATTGTTGTCTGAAAGTTTAATAGTTCATTCAAAGCTCTTTGCTTCTTAAATACAGTTTCTTCACAAATTTCATGTCGTGCTCTGCCATGATGCGTACCAACTCTTCAAAACTGGTCTGCCTCGGATTCCATCCCAGCAGTGTTTTTGCTTTGGTGGGGTCGCCCAGCAATTGTTCCACTTCGGCAGGCCGGAAATATTTGGGGTCGACTTCCACGAGGACTTTTCCGGTCTGTGTGTCGATACCCTTCTCATCCACTCCCTGGCCTTCCCAGCACAGAGTGATGCCTACCTCTCGGAATGCCAGTGTCGCAAATTCGCGTACGGTATGCATTTCTCCGGTGGCAATGACGAAGTCTTCGGGGGTGTCGTGCTGCAGGATGAGCCACATGCACTCGATGTAGTCTTTGGCATATCCCCAGTCGCGCCGGGCATCCAGATTGCCCAGATACAGCTTGTCCTGGAAGCAGCCGCCAGTGTGATTTTTCTTGTCACGAAGGTTTCACCTCGGCGTTCGCTCTCGTGGTTGAAGAGTATGCCGTTTACAGCAAACATGCCATAGCTTTCGCGGTAGTTCTTTGTAATCCAAAAGCCATACTGTTTGGCTACGCCATAGGGGCTGCGGGGATAGAACGGGGTCGTTTCGCTTTGCGGCACTTCCTGCACTTTTCCGAAGAGCTCGGAAGTGGAGGCCTGGTAGATGCGTGTCTTCTTTTCCATACCGAGAATGCGTACGGCTTCGAGCATGCGCAGGGTGCCTACGGCATCGGTTTCGGCGGTATATTCGGGCACGTCGAAGGATACTTTGACATGGCTTTGGGCGGCAAGGTTATATATTTCGTCCGGCTGCACACTCTGGATGATACGGATGAGAGAGCTGGAGTCTGTCATGTCTCCATAGTGCAGGTTAATGGTACGTTTCTGTTTCATGTCGCGTACCCACTCATCGAAGTAGAGGTGTTCGATGCGGCCGGTGTTGAAAGAGGAAGAGCGACGCAGGATACCGTGCACTTCATATCCTTTCTGCAGGAGGAATTCGGCAAGGAACGAGCCGTCCTGCCCGGTAATGCCGGAGATAAGGGCTTTCTTCATAATGTATGCTTCTTGTTATTATGTCTTTTCGGACTGCAATATTCGTTATTTTCCACGAGATGGCAAAATATAAACTATTTCTTTCCCATCACTTTGTCGATAATCAGTGCGATTGCCCCGTCGCCCGTCACATTGCAGGCAGTACCGAAGCTGTCCATCGCTATGTATAGTGCAATCATCAGCGCTTGTGCCGACTCGTCGAAGCCCAGCATGGATTGCAGGATGCCCAGTGATGCCATGATGGCGCCTCCCGGGAGCGGCTACCATAGTGATGCCCAGCATGAAGATAAATCCTGCAAATAGAGGGAAATCATGGGGCATGCCTTGCATTATCATCAGTGCCAGGGCGCATGCCACAATCTTCAATGTGCTGCCCGACAGATGGATGGTGGCGCAAAGTGGGATGACGAATCCGGCAATATCGGCAGAGACGCCGTTCTTCCGACTTTGCTCCAATGTTACAGGGATAGTGGCGGCACTGGATTGAGTGCCTAGAGCCGTGAAGTAGGCAGGCATCATCCGTCCCAGTAGTTTGAGAGGGCTCTTGCGGACAAACAGTGCCGCAATGCTGTATTGGAATACCAGGAGAAAGATGTGAAGCAGGAAGATTACACCGATAATCTTAATAAAGACCATCAGGATGCCGAATACTTGTCCACTGTGCGTCATGTTGAGGAAAATGCCGAAAATATAGATGGGAAGCAGCGGCAATATCACTGCACTGATCATGCGGATGACAATCTCTTGAAAATCGCGTGCCGCATTTTTCAGTACCTCACTTTTCAGATGAGCCAGGCCCAGCCCCAGTGTGAAGGCAAGTACGAGTGCGGTCATAACATTCATCAAGGGCGGGATACCCACGGAAAAATAGGGAAGAATGCCTTGAGACTCACTGACTTCTTCTAACGGCACCCCGGTTTCTATGAGGGAAGGAAATACCGCCACACCGGTGAAGTAGGAGAGAAAGCCGGAGAATAGGGTAGCTCCGTAAGCAATGAGCGCTGTGACGACCAGCATCCGTCCGGCTCCTTTGCCGATGTCGGCAATGGCAATCGTGACCAGTCCCACAATGATGAGGGGGATGGAGAAGTTCAGGAATTCACTGAAAATGGCATTGAATGTTACGAACAGCCGTACCAGCGAAGCCGGTAGGAAATTTCCGAAAAGTATACCTAAGATAATGGCAATGATGATGCGTGGCAATAGTCCGATGTGGAAGTTCTTCATGAGCATTGGTTTTCTGTCTGGTTGAAAAATAGGCTTTCGCTGACAAAAGTACTATTTTATTTTCGTAATTCATACGAACAAATGCTGTTAGCATTTTGTTTCCATATAAAGACAAAATTTACATGAATATGAAGAATTTAAATAAAACAGACATTGGACTTATCGGTCTGGCAGTTATGGGCGAGAATTTGGCCCTCAATATGGCAGATAAGGGATGGAATGTTTCGGTATATAATCGTACGGTTCCGGGAGTGGAAGAAGGGGTGGTGGAACGTTTTGTGAACGGCCGCGCCAAAGGGAAAAAAATTGAAGGCTATACAGATATAGCCGAATTTGTAACTTCCATTGCCATACCCCGCAAAATAATGATGATGGTTCGTGCCGGCAGTGCGGTGGATGAACTGATGGAACAGCTGTTTCCCCATTTGTCCGAAGGGGATATCCTGATTGACGGTGGTAATTCCAATTATGAGGACACCAACCGGCGTGTGGCATTGGCCGAAAAGAAAGGCTTCCGTTTTGTGGGAGCTGGAGTTTCCGGTGGAGAGGAAGGAGCGCTGAACGGCGCGTCTATCATGCCCGGAGGATCTGAAAGTGCCTGGCCTGAGGTGAAGCCTATCCTGCAGAGTATTGCGGCAAAAGCATCTGACGGTACCCCGTGCTGCCAGTGGATTGGTCCTGCCGGTTCCGGTCATTTCGTCAAGATGATACATAACGGTATCGAATATGGAGATATGCAGCTTATTGCCGAAGCTTATTGGGTGATGAAGAATCTGCTTGGTCTGGACAATGGACAGATGGCGGAAATCTTTGCTGATTGGAATGAGGGTAAGTTGCGTAGCTATCTCATTGAAATTACCGCCAACATACTGCGTCATAAGGACAAATCAGGAGGTTACCTGATAGATAAGATATTGGATACCGCCGGACAGAAAGGTACGGGCAAGTGGTCCGTTATCAATGCGATGGAGCTGGGCATGCCGTTGGGGCTGATTGCTACGGCTGTGTTCGAACGTAGTTTGTCGGCACAGAAGGGCTTGCGTGAAACGGCTTCCAAGCAATTTGTATGCCGACGCTCGCAGGCGGTGTACAACAAGTCGGAGATGGTGAAGGATATCTATTCCGCACTCTATGCTTCCAAATTAGTGTCATATGCTCAGGGATTCGCCGTGTTGCAGCGTGCATCCGACGCTTTTGCCTGGAACCTCGATTTGGCATCCATCGCACGCATGTGGCGGGGCGGCTGCATCATCCGTAGTATTTTCCTGAACGACATAGCTACGGCTTTCGAGGCAAAAGACAAGCCCAAACATCTGCTGTTGGCTCCTTATTTCAAAAATGAAATGCAGCTGTTGCTTTCCGGCTGGAAACATCTGGTGGCACAATCCATGAAAGAGGAACTTCCGGTGCCTGCATTCTCGTCCGCCTTGAATTATTTCTATTCGCTGGTGTCTGCCAAGTTGCCTGCCAATATGATTCAGGCGCAACGTGACTATTTTGGTGCGCATACCTTTGAAAGGACAGACGAGTTGCGTGGACAGTTTTTCCATGAAAATTGGACGGGACACGGAGGAGATACGAAATCGGGTACGTACAATGTGTGAGAAAGGGGGAGAAGATGATGAATAAATTAGTGATTGTTATATTCGGCGCTTCGGGTGACTTGACGAAGCGCAAACTGATGCCGGCGCTCTATACTTTATATAGTGGCGGGCGGTTGCCGGAAGGATTCTCCATTCTGGGGATAGGACGCACCGAGTATACGGATGCCCGTTACCAAGAATATATAATGAGTGAATTGAGTAAGTTCGTAGCTTCCAAAGAGCAGGTGGAAGATAAAATGAGGGATTTTTGCAGCCATCTGCATTACCAGACATTGGATCCCGCCGAGGTTGAAGGCTATCATCTGCTGGACGGACGTTTACAAGAGTTTACCGGTGAGCAGAAACCGGACAACCTGCTGTTCTATCTGGCTACTCCACCTTCCTTGTACGGTGTCATTCCCTTGCACTTGAAGGCGGCCGGTCTGAACCGTCCTGATACGCGTATCATCGTTGAAAAGCCGTTCGGTTACGATTTGGAGTCAGCCAGAAAGCTGAATAGCATTTATGCTTCCGTTTTCAAGGAGCATCAGATTTACCGCATCGACCATTTTCTGGGTAAGGAAACGGCGCAGAACATTCTCGCCTTCCGTTTTGCCAACGGAATCTTCGAACCGCTATGGAACCGTAATTATATAGACTATGTGGAGATTACAGCCGTAGAGAATCTGGGTATCGAAGGACGTGGCGGATTCTATGAAGGTGCCGGAGCCCTGCGCGATATGGTACAAAACCACCTCATACAGCTTGTGGCGCTCACTGCATTGGAACCGCCTGCCGTTTTCAATGCCGATAATTTCCGCAACGAGGTGGTGAAGGTCTATGAGTCATTGGCCCCCTTGACAGAGGAGGATTTGGAGGAACACATTGTCCGCGGACAATATACGGCTTCGGGCTCGAAAGCCGGGTATAGGGAAGAGAAGAACGTGGCACCTGATTCGCGTACCGAAACGTATATTGCCATGAAAATCGGTATTAACAACTGGCGGTGGAAGGGTGTTCCTTTCTATATCCGTACCGGCAAACAAATGCCGACAAAGGTGACTGAGATTGTTGTACATTTCCGTGAGACGCCCCATCAGATGTTTCGTTGCGAGGGTGGACATTGTCCCCGCGCGAATAAGCTGATTCTCCGCCTGCAACCCAATGAAGGCATTGTGCTGAAATTCGGCATGAAGACTCCCGGACCGGGATTTGACGTGAAGCAGGTGATGATGGACTTCAGTTATGACCAGTTGGGCGGGTTGCCTACCGGCGATGCCTATGCCCGTCTGATAGAGGATTGCATACAAGGTGACCCTACACTCTTTACCCGCAGCGACGCGGTAGAGGCTTCATGGCGCTTTTTCGATCCCGTGTTGCGTTATTGGAAAGAGCATACGGATGCTCCTTTATATGGGTATCCCGTAGGTACGTGGGGACCTTTGGAAAGTGAAGCGATGATGCACGAACATGGTGCTGAGTGGACCAATCCGTGTAAGAATTTGACTAATACAGATGAATATTGCGAGTTATGAAAAGTTATGTTTACCATTCGGCTACAGCTACGGCACATGCGTTGATTGAACATTTGATTGCGATGATGGAGCGTGAGCCGGAAAAGACCTTTTATTTTGCATTCAGTGGGGGAAGTACTCCTTCGCTGATGTTTGACATTTGGGCCAACGAGTACAAGGAGGTGACTCCTTGGATGCGGATGCGGATTTATTGGGTGGATGAACGGTGTGTGCCGGCAGAGGATTATGAGAGCAATTATGGTACTATGCGCCGTTTGCTGTTGGATGAAGTAGGCATGCCCGATGAATACGTTTACCCTATTTATGGAGTGAACCGCCCGGAGATTGAAGCAAAGAACTATTCGACGCTGGTTTGCCGCACGGTTCCGCTTTGGGGTGGCTTCCCGGCCTTCGATGTCGTTTTGCTCGGTGCTGGAGACGACGGGCATACCTCCTCTATCTTTCCGGGGCAGGAATATCTGCTTTCTTCCTTTCATCCTTATGAGGTGAGTGTCAATCCCTATAATGGGCAGAAACGCATAGCCATGACCGGCTGCCTTTTGTTTGCTGCGAAGAATCTTATTTTCTTTATTACCGGCAAGAATAAGGCGGATGTGGTCCGCGATATTCTTGATTCCGGGGATACCGGTCCGGCAGCTTATGTGGCCCACCATGCCGAGCGTGTGGAATTGTTCCTCGATGCTCAGGCTAATGGCGGGAAAATGTCTACTTAGATGTGCCGCTCTCCAGAATGCTTACGATGGAGAATAATGTAAAGCAGATGCCCCCCAAACCAGCCAGTACACGTGCAGGGACAAAATAGGCATTGTGCAGGCCTGCCATCTCAAACAGAAAGGCGGAGAGAAACAGACAAGCCAGGGCCGTGAAGACCGGAATCAGCGGGATGCGGTTGGCCAGCTTGAAAGTGTTCCGCCAGATGGCGGCAAGTAGTATGACTTTGCTGGAAATGCTGTAGCATACCAGTCCCAGGCCTATCATAATATATCCTGTGGAGGAGAGTGCCGGATTGCTGTTGGCCAAGACCAGAAGTCCCCAGAGAATGCTGATGCTGCCCATTATCAAAACAAGGGCCGGCCATTGTTTCCGTTCAGCCTTTGTATAGTTGTTGCGTATCTGGCGGACGATGGTTGCAACCAGCGCCACCAAGCTGGAACAGATACAAGCAAGTCCTGCCATGACATGGCCTGCTACATAATATGCATTGTGTTCGCTGCTTTTTGACAATAGCCAGAAGGCCCATATCCATGCCATTACTGCCATAAAGGTGGCAACTGCTATCAGGATATATCCCTGGGAGGAATTGAATGCATCGGCAGGTTGTAGCTGGTTGGTACGTTCCGAGTTGGCGGGAATGAGGGTGAAGCGGGTGGAGGCTGTGGCTGTGGT
>ERZ779683.120-NODE-120-length-24368-cov-2.22885_pt1 | contig 24368 bp, 31 predicted proteins | sample MGYA00511477_ERZ779683 | MGnify/ENA primary metagenome ERZ779683 (study PRJEB29588, sample SAMEA2158454) | human gut metagenome | biome: human gut; feature: human-associated habitat; material: faeces | place: Denmark | collected 2008/2010 ... | reverse complement strand
TCATTTACCTAATACTAATGCTGCTGAATTTGTGAGAGAATTGTCAGAAGAGGATATATTGCAATTAATCAGAAGATCTAATTCTATCAATAAGGATAAAATTCTAATTATGAGAGCAAAACGATTTCTGCGAACTAGTTACAAGTCAATGGAAAAATTCTTTTTAGATTGATTTATGAAATTGTTTCGGATTAATATAATTTCTTTTCGCAATTGGATAATGCACTTATTTCTATGTTTGCTCATTATTTTCGATTTGAGGACTTATTTGGTGACTGGAAGTGGAATATCAATCATAACATCGGGATTAATATTCTTTTATCTTGTGTGTTATTTGTATTTATGTGTGTTATATCCTAAAATTTATATTAGATTCTTCGATGTAATAGTATTTTTGTTTTTATGTATATATGGTGCTAGAGTTTATGTAAATATATATATAGATGGTATTTATAATACAATTTTTGAGAATAATATAACATACATAGTGTATTTCTTTCTGCTTGCAGCTCTTCCTTATCAAGCATGTAGGCGCATTCCTTTTTCCAAGATACATATAGAAACTCTTCTTGTAATATTATTTGTGTTTTATTTTTTAGCTTTAATTTATTCGTTTTCTAATGTAATGACTTCTATTGCGATGAAAACTTATGTTGGCAATGAGGGGCGGTTTGAGGCTAACGCTATGCTAGATACGATTGGCTATGGACATTTAGGACTGACACTGGTTCTCATTTCATTTTCTCTTCTTATTTGTCATCATAAAAAACTGATTATTGGTATATTGGGAGGATTAGGAATATTATGTGGGGCATTGTCTATTATCCTTGCTAATTCAAGAAGTCCAATGTTGGCTTTATTAGTATGCTTAATAATTATCTTCAGTAATCGTATTAGTTTCAGACTATTATTGCTTATTTCTATTTTAGTTTCTTTGTTTGTTATCTATATTGATGAAATTAATATCTTTTTTCAAGAGGTTTTTAAAAGTCAATTTATAGATCGCTTTCTTACAATTTTTAAAGGGGATGGAAATGGTATGTCTGGAAGAAATATTTACTATAACCAAGGTTGGGCAATCTTTTCTGATAATCCCTTATTAGGACAATCTTTTTTGCTCACTTCAGGTGATATAAAGGGGGATTATGTTCATAATTCTTTTTTGGAAAGCTTAATGGCAGGGGGACTTTTGGGAGGAATACTATATATAATAATGACTCTTTGGGGAGTGACTTGTTCTTATAAGCTAATTAATAATCGCAGTAGATATATATTTTTTGCACTCTTTTTTATTCAGATGTTGACTTATTCATTGTTTTCACGTTCATTCATAGCATTACCATTGTATTGGGTTTCTTTGTCATCTGTATTTTCAATTTATCAATTAGAATATGGAAAATCTTAGAATTGTAATTGTAACAGCTTACTATTATCCATTAAACGTACCAAGGGCTTTTCGTGCAACGGAATTGGCTCATGAATTTGCTAGAAGAGGACATCAAGTAACGGTTATAAATGCAATAACAGTATTAAACTCCGATGGGGTATTGTTGTCTATAGATAAAACACCTAATGTTAAACTGATAAATTTGCATGCCTTTAAATGGTGTATTGATAGTTCCAAAAAAGTACAATACAGTAATAGTGGATTCTTTTCAAATATTAAACAATATCTCGGGAAGTTTTTGTTTTATATTTCTACCAATAAATGGTTTTATTTGTACCTAAAAGTTAAGAATTTATTGACTTTTGAACAAAAATACGACTTATTAATCTCAATAGGTCTTCCTTTTGCCATTCATTGGGCAGTAGCACATAAAATTGCAGGTCGGAATATTGCCGATTGTTATGTTGCAGATTATGGTGATCCTTTTTCTAAATTTAATATTGCAACTAAAGTTGCTCCCTATTTCCAGTTCATAGAAAAAAAATGTATAAATCGATTTGATTTTATTTCTATTCCAACAGATATAGCAATCAACTCCTATAGGTGGTTGAAGGATGATGATCATATAAAAGTTATACCTCAAGGATTCAATTTTAACGGAATTAAATTATCGACATATACGCCACATTCTGTACCTACATTTGCTTTTGCTGGCTTATTCTATTCTGATATTCGGAATCCTCAAATATTTTTAGATTTTTTGTCTGACTTTACTTTGGATTTTCGTTTTGTTATTTATACAAATATTAATGTTCAAGATAGTATGAAGTGTCTTAGACCCTATATTGATAAATTGGATGGACGTATGTTGATAATTGATTCTATACCACGTGATAAATTGATTTTGGAACTCAGTAAAATGGATTTTCTGATAAATGTGAAAAATTCCTCAAATAATCAAAGCCCAAGTAAATTAATAGATTACACCTTAGCAAATCGTCCTATTTTTTCTTTTTCATCAAAACTTTATGATTCTGAACGTTTTTTGAGATTCTATAATGGAATATATGATAATTTAGACTCTATAGATTTATCGCAATTCAATATTGTCAATGTGGCAAATCAGTTTTTGAATTTATACTATATAAATCAATAAGTTATTTATGCTATATATTGAAGCATCCCAAATTAATTCTAATGGTGGGATAGTGTTATTGGATTTGTTATTGCGAAGAATTAAAGAAAGAAATATAGATGCAATAATTTATATAGGTTATGGGCATGTTTTGAATAGACTTAAATATTTAGAATCTAAAAATATCAGACTTGTGAGAACTTCTCTATTCAAGACTTTTGTCAGATACGTTAGTCGTAGAAATAAGGTTCTTTTTTTGTGTAACTTGCCTCCATTTCGCCGTAATCTTTCTTCAATCATCTATATCCATAATCTTTTTTTTGCAGAAAGACCTAAATGGACAAATATAGATAGTACCATTGGGTTAAATTTGCGAAAATATTTATATTATATTTTATTAAAATTGTTCATGCGAAAAGTTGATATAGTAGCTTGTCAAACTTCGGAAATGGCAATACGGTTGAAAAATACATTTGGAATATCTCCTTTAGTGCTTCCTTTTTTTGAAGATATAAAGAGAAAAGTTGCTGAAAAGAAATATGATTTTTTTTATCCAGGATCAAGTGCTACTCATAAAAATAACAATGTGTTGTTAGATGCGATTGAAAAGGCATCTCGGCATGCCCATTTTACCATCGCACTAACTATAGGATGTAAAAATACCATTTTACAAAATCGTATAAAGCAAATAAATCAAAGTGCGGGATATGAAATAATACATAATCTCGGAACAATTAGTCACGATGTGGTTTTAGAGGTTTTCTCGCAATCCCGGGCTTTATTATTCCCTTCATTAAAAGAATCGTTTGGACTACCCTTAGTAGAGGCACTCCAACAAGGAATTACAGTAATTGCTTCAAACTTGCCTTATACTTTTGAAGTGGTACATAATCCTATAACTTTCTATCCTTATGATTCTTCTGATATATCGGACTGTATGTTACATTTTTTAAATGGAGAATATATAGATATAGATCAAAGGCTTATGGTGTCTAATAAAATTGATAGGCTTATTGATTTATTGATTGGAAAATTAAGTTAAATATAATATGATACTATTAGTTTCGCTTTTTGGGAGTATTAATACAAATAATTCACGCATATCTAATATATTCCACTACACATCAAATCTAGCAATAAATGTTGTAACCTCTGACTTTAATCATGGAAGTAAAAGATATAAAGAATGTATAGATAATATCAATAATCATTATCTTCATGTTCCTGCATATAAAAAGAATATTTCTATTGAGCGTATATATAGTCATATTGTTTTCGCTTATAGATTAAAAAAGTTTTTGAATTCACTTCAGGAAATTCCAACGGCCATTTATTGTGCCATGCCAACTTCAACTGCTGCTTATGTTTGTGGAAAATATTGCAAGAAACATGGTGTGAAGTTTGTGATAGATGTAATTGACTTATGGCCTGATTCTTTAATGCCAATTGTGGTTGGAATAAAAAATAGGCTTTTGAATCTTTTTATTTTCCCTTGGAAGTATATTACGATACAATCATATAAGATGGCAGATGTGATATTAGGAGAGTCAAAACAATATGCTAACGAAGCTGCTTTTTATAATCATAGGGCTCCTATATATCCTTTATATTTAGGAGTCGATAAGAAGGAAGTGAAGAAACTTGTAGCTGAAAGTAAACTTACTCTAAATAAGCCAAATGAAGAGAGATGGATTGGTTATGCTGGTAGCTTAGGTACGAGTTATGATTTTGAATCATTGATAAAAGGGGTGGCTGTTCTTAATGGAAAATATCAATATAAACTTTTTTTTATAGGAGATGGAGTATGCCGTGCTAAAATAGAAAATCTTATAAGTCAATATTCAGTAAATGCAGAGATTACGGGATTTATGGAATATGGAGACTTGTTGAAATACTTAGCTAATTGCGATATTGCGGTGAATATTTTTCGTGATAAGACGAAAGTTGTTCATAGTTATAAATTCAATGATTATGTAGCAACAAATTGTTTTATTTTAAATTCTTTGCCAGGAGAAACAGCTGATATGATTGACCGATATAAGGTTGGACTCAATTTTGATTTTAAGGACAATACTTTTGATAAGGTGCTTCTACAGTGTTTGGAATTTTGGGATGATTATAGGGAGTGGAAGTTGAATAATGAGAGATTGGTGGATGAACTCCTTGATAAGGAAGCTATATATTCTCAAATAGGAACTATTTTATCAAAATAAATGTTATGTATAAATGTTTCTTTAAACGGTTGATTGATTTCATCATAGCTTTGTGTACACTAGCTTTTATTTGGCCCATTTTATTACTTATTACTATTTGGTTATATTTTGCCAATAAAGGTGCAGGAGCATTCTTTACTCAGGAGCGTCCTGGAAAGGATGGAAAAATATTCCGTGTGATAAAGTTTAAAAGTATGACGGATGAGCGGGATGCAGAAGGCAAATTATTGCCGGATGCTAAACGATTGACTCATGTGGGTAAATTTGTTCGTGCCACTAGTATTGATGAGCTTCCGCAATTAATTAATGTTTTGAAAGGGGATATGGCATTGATTGGTCCAAGACCTTTATTACCGGAATATCTGCCTCTCTATTCAAAAGAGCAGGCTCGTCGTCATGAAGTGCGTCCGGGGATTACTGGCTGGGCGCAGGTAAATGGACGAAATTTTCTCCCTTTTAGTAAAAGATTTGAATTGGATGTATGGTATGTGGATCATTGCTCATTTATGCTTGATTTAAAGATTGTATGTCTATCAATTCATAGAGTCTTATTTAGGAAAGATATCTCTATTGGGAATCATGTTGCTAAAGATTCTGACGATTTAGGTTTTACTAAATATATAAAACAATGAAGAAACTTGTTATAATTGGCGCAGGTGGAATGGGACGTTCAGTCTATTGTATTGCTTTGGGTTGTATTGGTTACGATGAAAATTTTATTATTAAAGGTTTTATAGATGATAATTTAAATTCATTGGATGGATTCAGTAATTATCCTCCCATAATATCTTCAATTGATGATTATGTGATTGAAAAAGATGATGTGTTTGTATGTTCAATTGGTAATTCATCTTTGAAACGTATTTTATGTGAGAAAATTAAAAGTAAAGGTGGACAATTCTTTTCATTAATTCATCGTACTGCCATAATTCGTCAAAATGCAATGATAGATACTGGATGTATTATTGCTGATTATGCCTCAATAGGAGCAGATGCTAGAATTGGATGTAATTCATTAGTTCAATCATATGCTATAGTAGCTCATGATTGTATAATAGGTGATTATGTGAGAATTGATACTCATTGTGTATGTGTAGGAGGAGTGATAGTTGAAACTGGGGCTATGGTGCATACGGGTGCTATTCTTAGTCACAATGTTGTTGTTGAGGAAAATGCACACGTGGGTGCTGCAAGTTTTGTTATAAGGAGAGTTAAGGCAGGGACTACGGTTTTTGGTAGTCCTGCAAAATGTTTAAAATAGAAGTATTATGAATGCATTTATTTTTCCAGGACAAGGCTGTCAAAAAGAGGGTATGGGGAAAGATTTATACACTCTTTCTCCCAAAGCAAAGGAAATATTTGAGAGAGCGAATGACTATCTTGGACGTAAAATTACAGATGTGATGTTTAATGGTTCCGAATTAGAACTAATGGAGACAAAAAACACCCAACCATCTGTATTTTTGTATGAAGTAGCACTGGCATTATGTCAAGAAGAAATAAAACCAGATGTTGTGGCAGGTCATTCTTTGGGTGAATTTGCAGCGTTAGTTGTAAATGGTTGTCTATCTTTTGAAGATGGTCTTAATTTAGTGTTAAATAGAGCTCTTATTGCGCAGAAAGTATGCGAAAAGTATGAAACGGCAATGGGAGCAATTATTGGATTTTCTGATGAATATATCGAAAAGAGACTACAAGAAATATCAGAGGAAGCTAATGAACCTATTTATTTTGCCAACTATAATGGACCTGGTCAGGTTGTAATTACAGGGAGTCGTCAAGGTGTAAAAATAGCATTAAAAACTTTTCGTAATGAGGGTGCTAGAAAAGCGGTATTGTTGCCTATCGGAGGTTCGTTCCATTCTCCATTTATGGAAGAAGCAAGGATTGAGTTAGGAGGGATTATTGAAGATACAGAGTTTAGAACCCCTTCTATTCCAATATATCAATGCGTTGATGCGAAGCCTCATATTAATCCTCGTGAAATAAAGGATAATCTTATTCAACATATCACTCATCCAGTGCTGTGGACACAAATGGTTCACAATATGGTTGGAAATGGAGTGTCTGATTTTTATGAGGTTGGTACAGATGATACGCTTGAAAAAATTGTGGCAAGAATGTATCCTGATAAGCATGTTCAATCACTATTGGATATTAGTGCTTATAAAGGTAAGGTGAAGAATTATAAAACTATAAAATAATGATTTCGGTTATTAACATTTAAACAAATTTGATTATGACATTAGAAGAATTTATTAAATTATTTGCTGCAGAATTTGATAATACTGCAGAAGATGTATTTACGGCTAAAACAAATTATAAATCATTGGATGAGTGGAGTTCATTAGTTGCATTGTCAATTATTTCTATGGTTGACGAAGAGTTTGACAAAAGATTGACCGGGGCTGACTTGAGAAGTATGGATACAATCGAAGATTTGTATAATCTTATTTTGACGAAATAAATATGTCATTCTTAAATATAAAGAATGTGAAAGTGAGAGGGATCGCGGCATGTGTTCCTTCTCGCATAGAAGAAAATCGTGATTATACTAGACTTTCTCATGAAGAAATAGAGAAATATATACAGACCACAGGGGTTGAAAGGAGACACTGTGCTATACATGATGGGTCAATATGCACCTCTGATTTATGCCAGAAAGCAGCAGAAAAATTAATTGATGAATTAGGTTGGTCTAAATCTGATATTGGGCTTTTGTTGTTTGTTTCTCATACTACTGATTATCGTTTACCAGCGACAGCTTGTGTTTTACAAGATAAGATGGGAATAACTAAAGATTGTTTGGCTTTTGATATAACATTGGGTTGTTCCGGATATCTTTTAGGTATGGGAACTGCCGGCAGTCTACTTCAGAATGGTACTATTAAAAAAGCTTTAGTTATGGTTGGTAATACTCAATCTGAATACGCAAGTTATGAAGATCGAAGTATGTATCTTCTATTGGGGGATGCTGGTACTGTTACAGCTTTAGAATATAGTGAGGAGGACTATGATGAAATGAATTTCAATTATTTAACAGATGGTTCGGGCAGAGCTTCTGTTATTGTTCCTGATGGTGGAAGTCGAAATCCTGTTAATGATAAATCTTTTATTTTGGAAGATTACGGTGATGGGATTAAGAGGACTAGATTACAAGAGAAAATGGATGGTGCAGAGGTCTTTTCATTCGCAATTCATTATGTACCTAAAAATTTTAAAGATTTATGTGAGCGAATTAATCTTGATAAAGAGGCTGTAGATTATATGTTAATTCATCAAGCAAATAAATTTTTGTGTGAAAAATTGAGAAAAAAAATAGGTTTTCCCCCGGAAAAGTGTCCATATAATATCCAAGAATTCGGTAATACGAGTGGAGCAACAATTCCTCTGTTGATGGTGACAAATCTAAAGAAAGAATTAGAATCTAGACCCTTAACTCTTTGTATGACTACTATTGGAGTTGGATTTTCTTTGGGGTCAGGCTGTATTAAGACAAATAAAATTGTTTGTCCAGATTTGTTGTATCTATAATTGGGGGATGTTATGTATAATCCATTTTCTCTTGAGCACAAAAAGATATTGGTGACAGGTGCTTCTTCTGGCATTGGAAGGGGGATATCTATTGATACATCTAAAATGGGAGCAAGTTTAATAGTCACTGCTCGTAATGAGGAGAGATTAAAGGATACTATGTCTTTTTTGGAAGGGAAAGACCATAGTTACGTCATCGCAGATTTATCTTTTGAAGATGATATTAATCGAATAGTTGATTCCTTGCCGGTTATAGATGGTATTGTATTGAGTGCAGGGATGATTAAAACAATGCCGGTGAAAAATATTTCCAGTAAAGCCATAGACGAAATATTTGATGTTAATATCATTTCTAATATTAAACTATTGAGTAAGTTGCTTAAACGGAAAAAACTTGCTCATTCGGCTTCAATTGTTTTAATCTCTTCGGTTTCGACTTTTAATGTTAAAGTTGGTAATTCACTTTACTCAAGTACTAAAGGCGCAATGAATTCTTTTGCTAAGGCTATGGCTTTAGAAGTTGCAAAATTAAAAATACGAGTGAATTGTATTCAACCTGGTTTTATTCCTTCTAATATTCTTAATAAGAGTGGTATAGAAGAAGACAGTATGCTTCGCTGGTATGCAGAAAGACATCCGCTTGGTTTTGGCACGCCTACTGATATAGCAAATGCTTGTATTTATTTGTTGTCTGATGCTGCCCAATGGGTGACAGGTAGTATTTTCACAATAGATGGAGGATATACTTTACAGTAAATATGAAGTTTTTTTCTGTATTAAATGATTGATTAATTATGAGTGTAAAAAAAAATGTTGCAGTGTTGTGTTCGAATTACTATCCAATCATGGGCGGTCCTGCAACTTGTATTGACAAATATGTGAGTTCTTTGTCTGAGAGCTATAATTTTTATATCATAACGAGAAATGATTCTATTAAAGAACCTAAATCTGATAAATATAACATAATATATTTCAGTAGCCTAAGACATCTTGTAATAACAAGATGTAAGTATAATATAACACATCATAGTTTTACATTTTTTTCAAAATTATTGTTGCTTCTGATAAATGCATTCCGATTGTTTCAAATACAATATGCATTTCCTGATGCTAATAGGTGGGAAATAAATGCAAATTACGAAAAATTGAAAGAACTCAATAAAAACGTAGGCATTGATGTCGTGATTGCTGTGTCAAATACTTTTTATGATCAATTAGCAATGCTGAAGTTTAAAAAGGAATACCCTTCAATAAAATGGATATGTTTCATAACAGATCCTTATGCAGAAAACTATATCTATTATAAATACAAATTGTTTAAGGGACTTTGGAAACGAGCAAATCTCAAAAAAGAACAAGATATTTATAATGTTTGTGATTATGTTATGGTAACGACAGAGATGTTTATTTATATCCCTAAGGCATTTCGAATAAAACGAAATAAACTTTTTCCAATACAATTTACGTTAGATCCTCAGATGGAAGGATTTAGTAATCCTTCTATGAATTCGAAAGTATGCAAGTTGATATTTGCGGGAACTCTGTATATGAAAATAAGAAATCCTGAATTTTTCTTGTCTGTCATTTCTAAGGTTAAAGATGTGAGTTTAGATTTGTTTGTTCGAAAAGGTGAATGTGAGCAAATTATTAATCGATATGCTAAAGATAATATACATAGAGAATATTTTGTGGATAAAGCGAAATATATCGATATGTTAAAATATGGATACGACGTTCTTGTTAATATTGGCAATGTCAGTACTCTTCAAGCTCCAAGCAAAATGCTAGAGTTGTTGTCGACTGGAAAACCAATCATAAATTTTTATTTTACAGAAGATACTCAATTTAATATGATAGAGAAATATCCACTTGGCTTAAATATTAAAAATGGAGATTTAGATGCTGTTAGAAAAATAGAGAATTTTTGTCATGAAATGAAAGGAAAGAGAATGACTTTTAAAGAAGTCGAGGTTTTGTTCCCAGATAATAATATTGATAGTCAAGTAGGATTATTAAAAAGATTAATTGAATTTTAGTGTATAATTATATGATAGCAATTTTATTGTCCGCATATAATGGAGCGGATTATATTGGTAAACAAATAGATTCGTTGCTCTCCCAAACATATCAAGATTTTACTATATATATTAGGGATGATGGATCTAACGACGGAACTATTGGAATCATTGATTCGTTTGTTAATAAATTTCCAGATAAGGTAAAACATGTAGATCGGAATGGTGATAATTTAGGTGTCGGCCAATCTTTTATGTGGCTTTTGGAGCATGCGATGGCAGATTATTATATGTATTGTGATCAAGATGATGTGTGGCTACCAGAAAAGGTGGAGTTAACTCTTAAGAAAATTCAGGAAATAGATAAAACCGGACATGCAGAGATGCCTTGTTGTGCTTTTACTGATGCAATAATCGTTGATGGCCAGTTAAATCATTTGTATGATTCTTTGTGGAAATCAAACTATCGTAATCCTGAAGATGCTAAAGATGTGTATCGCTATGCTGTTTATCGACAGGCAGCCTTAGGATGTACTATGATATTCAATAATGGGGCAAGGCGATATGCTCTTCAAAATAAGCAATTCCCCTTTAGAAGGGGGCAGCATGATAGATTTGTGGTATATCTTTGTGCAGCGTTTGGGAAGGTAACCTATTTGGATAAGCCTTTAATAAAATATAGGCAACACGGTAAGAATGTAACGTCATATATAAATAAAACGCAAACAAGATTTTCTGTAGTGGAAAATATACTGTTATCACCTAAAAAAGTGCATTCACACTTATCAGATAATTTTGGTCGATTAAAAATGCTCCCTATTAATGTGAGCTATGCAAAGATTTTCGTAATGTTAATACAAAAGTGGATATTTACGAGCAAATGGAAGAAATAGTAATTAATGGAAAAATAAAGAAACTGATAATAATTGGTGCCGGCGGTATGGGTCGCACCATATATAGTAATGCGCTGGAGTGCGTTGGCTATGGTGAGGTTTATGAAGTAAAGGGATTCATTGATGATGATCTCAATGCTTTGGATGATTTTGAGAATTATCCCCCAGTGCTGGGAACAATAAAGGATTATCAGCCAAAGGAGGATGATGTGTTTACATTCTCTATAGGAGGCGCATCACGCAGGGCATGTCTTGAGTCTATCATCAATCGTGGTGGTAAGTTTATCAACCTAATTCATAAGTCTGCTAAATTGCTCACGAATGCTAAGATTGGAACAGGCAACTTCATAGGTGCATATACTATTATTGGTAATGATGCCGTGGTGGGCAACTATAATATGATACAGTCCTATTCCATCATTGCACATGATGCTCATATCGGTGATTTCAACAGAATTGATACGCATGTAACGTGCGTGGGTGGAATAGTCGTGAAAGATGATGTTAACATCCATACATCTGCCGTCATCAGTCATCATGTGATTGTTGAATCAGGTGCGCACGTTGGTGCTCTAAGCTTTGTCATTCGTAATGTCGAAGCTGGTACCACTGTCTGTGGCAATCCTGCAAGAAGTATGGTTCCAAGAATTAATAAGGTATGATACTAAAAGGAAAGAATGCAATAATAACTGGAGCAAACCGAGGAATTGGTTTGGCTACAGTTAAGAAATTTGCTCTGGAAGGATGCAATGTTTGGGCATGTGCAAGAACTCAGAATGATGAGTTTGAGAGTGCGTTGCAGGGGCTTGCCTCACAATATGGAGTATATATTAGACCAGTATGTTTCGAATTGACTGATTATGCAGGCGTGAAGGATGCAGTGAAGGCAATTGCGGCAGAGAAGAAAAATGTTGATATTCTTGTTAATTGTGCTGGCATATCATTCTCAGGCAGCATAATGATGACTTCAATGGATAAATTGAAGCAGGTTTTTGAGGTGAATTATTTCTCACAGATTAATCTGATACAGGTTGTATCCAGATTGATGATGCGGCAGAAATCAGGCTCTATTGTAAATATTGCATCCGTAAGGGGCATAAACCCCATTGCCGGTGCTATGGCATACGCCTCAAGTAAGGCCGCATTGATATGCTCAACCAAAACGATGTCGAAAGACCTTTCTCCATTCGGAATTAGAGTGAATGCCGTTGCGCCAAGCCTTACGAATACGGATATGGGCAATAACAGAAAGCAGAAAGACCTTGATAGATTTGTTGCGCATACTGCATTGAAGAGAATGGCCCAGCCGGAAGAGATTGCAACTGCAGTTGCTTTTTTGGCAAGTGATGAAGCTTCGTTTGTTACAGGCGAGGTGCTGACAGTGGATGGTGGTCAAATTTAAATAATCGATAATTATGGCAAAATTGATATTAAGAGACGGTACTGAGCTGTCTGATTATGGTAAACCTTACTTTGTGGCAGAGGTGAACTCCAGCCACAATGGAGATGTGGCAGTTGCCAAGAGGATGATTGATGCTGCCGCAGAAGCTGGATGTCAGTGCGTGAAGTTTCAGTCGTGGTCGGCAGAGTCGCTTTATGCCGCTGAATATTATAAGGCAAATCCTATCTCAAAACGTTTCTTTGTGAAGTTCTCACTGAGCGAGGACCAGCTGATGGATATGGCGAAGTATTGCCGCAGTAAAGGTGTGCAGTATTGTTCAACTCCTTATTCAAAGAAGGAAGTCGATTTCCTGTTGGATGAATGTGAGGCACCTTTTGTGAAGATAGCTTCGATGGAAACAAACAACCATCCTTATCTGAGATATATCGCCAAGAAAGGTGCTCCTATTGTGTTTAGCACGGGTATGAGTACCATTGAGGAAGTGAAGAAGGCCGTTGAGGTGATTGAGGATGCTGGTAATTCTCAGATTTGTCTGCTGCATTGCATCAGCATTTATCCCCCAGAGATGAATACGATACATCTTAATAATATATTAGGACTTCGTGAACTCTTCCCGAATTATCCTATCGGATTCTCAGACCATAGCATTGGGTGTCAGATTGCAAATGCAGCAACAGCTCTTGGTGCGGCATTGATTGAAAAGCATCTTACCCTTGACCACAAGAAGATTGGAATGGACAATCAGATGGCTATGGAGCCTGAGGATTTGAAAAATCTTGTAAATGGATGCAATGATGTCTGTGAGGCTATGGGCAGCAAGGAAAGAGTAGTGCTTCAGGCTGAGGTAGAACAGAAGGCAAAAATGCGTAGAAGTGTGATTGCAGCAAGAGATTTGAAGGCTGGTCAGGTATTGACAGCTGATGACCTTGATGCAAAGCGCCCCGGAACAGGTATATCTCCTGATAGAATTGACTCAATGATAGGCATGACCGTTACACGCGACATTACCGCAGATGAGTTGTTGAAAGAAAGTGATATCAAATAATTATAAACGTTTAAAATTAAATTAAAGTCATGACAAATTTAGAGAAGTACACCCAGACATTTTGCGATACACTGGGTATTACAGAAGATCAGACCAAGGGGCTGGAGTATCAGGGGGTTGAAGCATGGGATTCAGTAGGTCACATGACATTGGTGGCTGCTCTTGAAGATGCATTCAACATTTCTCTCGACACAGATGACATCATTGATCTGAGCTCATTTGAGAAAGGTCAGGAAATTCTGGCTAAGTATGATGTTAAGTTTTAATGGACGCATTTAAGCTTAACATTGATGGTAAAGACATATTGCTCTACAGGTGCACCTATGCTCCTGTGAAGAGCAATATGTTTATCATCATTCGTGGTAAAGATGCGATAGTGATTGATCCAAATGATAATCCGGAAGGTCTGAAGCTATTGAAAGATAGAGGGGTAGAAGTAATTCATATTTTATTGACACACGAACATTTTGACCATACGGTGGGTGTTCCTGTGTTGCAACAAGCGTTTCCTCAAAATGATTTGTTCTGTCAGGAAGAGGCAGAGAAATACATATCAAGTAAGAGGGGAAACAATCCAATGCTTATAGCCTTTGTTTTAGCTGAGCAGGATAAAAAAGACGGTGGCGATAGATATAAGCAATTCAAAGCAAATTGCAAAACCTATACTCTTCATGCTGATACAACATACGGAGAGTCTGCTGATAGAGTAGTGTGTGGTGTGAAATTCCATTTCATACATACCCCCGGACATAGTGGAGGGAGTGGATGTATTGAATTAGGGCAATATGTTTTCACGGGAGATAGTCTGTTGAAAGAAGACCAGACGATATTGAGATTCCCGGAAGGCGAAAAAGAAAAATATAAAAGCATAACTCTTCCCTATCTGAAGAGTTTGCCAATGGATACGATAATACTTCCGGGTCATGGAGATCCGTTTATAATAACAGAAAGTAAATTCTTATGGGATTAAACGTAATAACCGATAGGGGAGAACACTTCTCCAAAGAAGAGCTCAGAATAGAGATGGACAAGTTTGGGCAGCAAATGCCTGAACGCAGCTTGATATTTCTGCTATGCTCAAATACAATAGGATCATTGATTGGCTATTTGGGATGCTTGGAGCATCGTATTGTGCCAATTATGCTGGACAGCACAAAGGATTTGGATTCTCTGCACAACTTGCAGAATGTATATCGCCCTAACTATGTGTGGGCTCCTACAGATGCAAAGTTCGTGGAGGGTGATACTCCAATTTATGAGTGCCAAGGATATGGCCTTTATAAGGGCGATAGTGAGGATGCAAATCTTTATAAAGACCTTGGGCTTTTGCTTACTACTTCGGGCAGTACGGGCTCTCCTAAGCTGGTGCGTTTAAGCTATGAGAATGTAAAGGCTAATGCTGAGAGCATTGCTGAATATCTGAGTATTGATGAGAATGAGAGACCAATTACTTCTTTGCCGATGTATTACAGCTATGGTATTTCTGTAATCAACAGTCACTATATCAAGGATGCAACATTGCTACTTACAGACCATCCAGTGATACAGAAGTTATTCTGGATGTTCGCTCAGGATGAGAAGGCTACTTCTATTGCAGGAGTTCCTTTTACATACGAGATGCTTCGTAGGCTCCGTATCTTTAAGATGGATTTGCCATACTTGAAGACTATGACGCAGGCAGGTGGAAAACTCAATGCCAAACTTGCAAAGGAATACATTGAGAATGCCCAAGCAACTGGAAAGAGATTCTTCGTAATGTATGGTCAGACCGAGGCCACGGCTCGTATGAGTTATTTGCCACTCGATAAAGCATTGGAAAAATATGCTTCAATAGGTATTGCTATACCTGGTGGCAGATTTGCCATACTTGATGTGAATGGTAATGAGATTACAGAGTCTGATGTCGACGGAGAACTGGAATATTGGGGCAAGAATGTGTCACTTGGTTATGGCGAATGCCGTGAAGACCTGCAGAAAGGCGATGAGAACCATGGTGTGCTGAAAACTGGTGACGTAGCTCGCAGGGATGCAGACGGTTACTACTATATTACTGGCCGAATGAAGCGATTCTTAAAGATTTATGGAAATCGTGTAAATCTTGATGCAACAGAGCAATTCCTAAAGGCTGTAACATTATCAGTGGCTTGTGTAGGAGTTGATGATAAGATGACTGTATTCATCACCGACGAAAGTAAAAAGGACGCAGTAAAGGATTTACTCATGCAAAAGACTGGTATCAACACACGCGCATTTGATGTACGTGTGATAGATGCAATACCTATTAAATCATCTGGAAAATTAGATTATCGAGTGCTGCAAGCGCAGTTATAGTTCAAAATGGTTTAAAGTGCTACGCACGTTCAAATTAGTTCAAAGTAGCTACTGCAAGAACAATTTTGAACCATCTTGAACAACATAGAACAATTTTAAACAAAGAATTATGACAATAGATGAAATACTGCATATTCCTCCTTATTCATTGGATAGGGATGCGAAGAGAAAGATGCTGAATGAGCGTATCGGTGAACTCACCCGATACCATTACGAGCATTGTGAACTGTACAGGAAGATGATGGATGCGGTGGGGCTGGATATAAACAATCTGCCTGAATATGACGAGCTGCCATTCCTGCCTGTGCGACTGTTCAAGGAGTTTGAACTGCGCTCCGTACCGAAGGAAGAGATTGCGAAGACGATGACTTCGAGCGGTACTACTGGTCAGCAGAAGTCGCAGATTTTCGTGGACAGAACTACTTCGGCCAATCAGACCAAGGCTCTAACAAAGATTGTTTCGGCATTCATCGGAACTCACCGTGTGCCGATGCTGATTCTGGACACTTCGGCTGTGATAAAGAACCGCAATATATTCTCTGCCCGTGGTGCCGGAATCCTTGGTTTCTCGATGTTCGGTAGTAAGCGTATGTATGCGCTGGGCGAGAACATGGAGTTGGACGTGGAGGGAATGAAGAAATTCCTGGAGGAGCATAAAGGCGAGACCGTCTTTATGTTCGGATTTACGTTCATGATTTGGCAGCACTTCTGCAAGAAACTCATTGAGAGCGGCTATAAGCCCGATTTGAGCAAGGGTGTGCTGATTCATGGCGGTGGCTGGAAGAAGCTTGTGAACGAGCAGGTTTTGCCAGAGGAATACAAGAAGACGCTGAACGAGGCATGTGGTATTCTGCCTGAGAACGTGCACGATTACTATGGCATGGTGGAGCAGACGGGAAGCATCTACATGGAGTGTGAATGCGGCCATCTGCATGCGCCTGCATTCAGCGATGTGATTATCCGCAGACCGATTGATTTCTCTATTGCCGACAAGGGCGAGAAGGGCATCATCGAGGTGGTTTCGGCATTGCCCGAGAGCTATCCTGGTCATGTGCTGCTCACGGAGGATGAAGGTGCCGTGCTTGGTGAGGATGACTGCCCATGCGGAAGAAAAGGCAAGTACTTCAAGGTATTCGGAAGAATCAAGAATGCAGAGATAAGAGGTTGTAGTGATACATATACCACGCCTTTAGTTCCTAAAGTTCTAAAGAAATAATTATGAGTTACGATATATCAGATGTTAATGTATTATTTCCTGCGAAGATAGATTGGCAGGAATTTGAGAAATATCAGCCGTGGGAGCCTTTTGCAGATGAAGTGCTGGAGTTCCTTTCGGTGATGTCGGCATCGCTGCTGAAAGACCGCGAAAGCAGGCTTTATCCTGATGTGGTGACGTTCGCTTTCTTCTGCCGCAAGGGCAATTTGAAGAAGCTGAAGGAGCAATACACCGATGATAAACTGAGGCTTGGCCGAGGCATAGTGTTCCATATCGGCCCATCGAATGTGCCCATCAACTTTGCCTATTCGTTGGTGTCGGGAATGCTGGCAGGAAACTACAATGTGGTGCGCTGCTCAAGCAAGGAGTTCCCACAGGTGGACATGGTGGTGAAACATCTCGCTGTGACTGCTGAGGCAGTGCCTGAGGTAGGAAAACGTATCGCCGTGGTGAGATACGGTCATGAGAGTCAGGCCAATGATTACTTCTCTTCCATCTGCCAGGCTCGTGTTATTTGGGGCGGTGATGAGACCATCTATCGCCTAAAACAGAGCAAGGCTCCTGCACGTTCAATCGACGTGACATTTGCTGACAGATACAGTTTTGCAGCCATTAATGCCGACAAGCTCGTGTCTGAGCAGAATATGGAACGACTGGCTGAGAACTTCTACAACGACACTTATCTCTTTGATCAGAATGCCTGCTCCGCTCCGCATCTTGTGGTCTGGCTGGGCTCTAAGGAGAACATGGCCAAGGGCAAGGAACTGTTCTGGAAGGCTGAGTATGACATGGTTCAGAAGAAAAACTACAATTTCCAGAGCGTGATGGCTGTGGATAAGCTCACCGATTTCTATCGCCAGAGCCAGGCCATGGAGATTTGCTATACAGAGACCAAGGATAATGAGCTGGTACGAGTTCAGCTATCTGATGAATTGCCTTCGAACATTGATGATTACCGCAGTAAGTGCGGCTATTTCACGGAGTATGATGCAAAATCGCTTGATGAGATTGCGCATATCGTGAAGTATAAGTATCAGACCATGGCTTGTTACGGAATATCAGCCGAAGATATTCGCGAGTTTGTGCTTAAGAATCATCTGATAGGCATAGATAGATTCGTACCGTTCGGTGACACCACGGCATTCAGCCTGACTTGGGATGGATATAATCTCATTCAGATTCTAAGTAGAGAAGTGACTATTTAACAGTATATAATTATGATAGTATCAAAAATTAGAATAATTCTATGGAAATATGCGGATGCTATTGTTCCAATGATTTATAGAAAAGTGTATGGAGTTGATATTGCCAAAAACGTGCAGATATCACAACATGCATTTATAGATAAGAATATAAATTGACAAGATGTTAATATATAGGTGTTTACGTGCTTTGTGGGGTGAAGGTCATAGCTCACGATGCTAGTAGAAAATTAAAGGCTGCTGTTTGTATAGGTAAGAATTGTTTTATTGGCCTCAATGCTATCTATTATTTTGCCTGGAGTCACTATTGGAGATGAAGTAGTAATAGGTGCTGGTGCTGTAGTGTCGAGAAATATTCCAAGCCACAGTATTGCTGCTGGTAATCCTTCCTGCAAGGGTATTGCGAAAGAATGTTCGATGTGATAAGTGGGGCGTAATAATTGATAGAGGAGAACTCGTTAAAGTTAATCAAAATGTATAGATATTTTTTTAAGAGAGTGCTGGATTTTATCATTGCATTAGTAGTTTTGATAATTCTTTTTGTCCCATTGTTGGTAATTACTATCTGGTTGCATTTCGCAAATAAGGGCGCAGGCGCGTTCTTTTTACAAGAAAGGCCTGGAAAAAATGAAAAATTATTTAAGGTAATAAAGTTCAAGACGATGACGGACGAACGAGGTGAGGATGGAAAATTGTTGCCAGACAAAGACAGAATTACAAAAGTTGGTAAGTTCGTTCGATCCACATCTATTGATGAACTGCCTCAGTTTGTCAATGTTCTTAAGGGTGATATGTCATTGATTGGTCCAAGACCGTTGCTGGTGGAATATCTTTCTTTATATAGCCCAGAACAACATCGAAGGCATGAAGTAAGGCCTGGAATAAGCGGATGGGCTCAATGTCATGGTCGTAATGGGATAAGACATACAGAAAAATTCAAACTTGATGTCTGGTATGTAGATCATTGTTCGTTTAAAACAGATTTGCAGGTGATATTCATTACTATAAAGTCATTGATAATGCGAGAAGGAATCTCTCAAGAAGGGCAGGCTACAATTGAGCCTTTTAATGGTCACAACTGATGGATGAAAATAGAAAACTACTGCTATCTTTGTTGCGATAGGACTCGGATGCGATGATGCAATTGAAATGTCTGCAAAACATAGTGTTTCTCCAGAGATAAACCATGCGGAAAAATCCAAGACAAGTGATCAGCCTCAGACAGTATCAAAAATCGATAATGACAATCCTGTCCGTATTTGGATTGACATTCGTATAAGCAATGGATTGCATTTATCCCAAAAGAATTTAAGCTACCAGGATTTAGTCCACGTGTTAGAGAAGCTGGAGGGCTTATGCTGAGTGTTATCGGTCTCAATCATTTTTAATGTTCGTGACTTTACCGACATGCGTTGTAAGCATAGCTGTGTGTTTTCTGTCATTCGCGAGCGGCTTCACCGGGAACCAAGTGATGGAGATGTCTTCATTGCCATGTCGCGCAATCGAAGAATAGTCCGTATGTCTTCATTCGATAACCGTTCATACAGTCTGTTCGAAAGGAAGTTTGTTGCAGGCTATCAGTTCATGAAAGTAGAGCGTAATGGAGCGGATATTGTCTATCGGATTGACAGGAAAGAACGCGATTTGTTCAATCGTCCTGACGGTTATAAAACGATGGGAGTATCCGGAGAAGCGATAGAGCATCCTTCTGACTTGACAAAGGTTCCCGGTCGCATCATTGAAAGAAGAATGGTACGTGTATTCAGTTTCTGTACTTTCCTGTTTTGAGATGGTTCATTATGCAGAGCCTGGCAAAAAGCCCAAGTGGGGTTATTTCCTCTCTGAAGGACATCCGGAGGTGATAACTAAATTTGAGGGGACTAAAGCTACTCTTGAATTCCTGCAGGCCATAGCCTATGAAGTTTATGTAAAGAATGTGACTTTTGGTCTTCTTCACCAATGGCTGACAGATATGGGAATGACCATATCTAAAAACACATTACATAACTGGCTTAAGAAAGGCAAGAAATACCTGGATGAGCTGGTTTGTGTATTGAAGTCTACAGCTTTGGGAAAAGACTCGATTGTGAACTGCGGTGAGACCTGGTGTAAAGTGCATAAATATGATCATTATAAGAAGTGCTACATTTGGGTTCTGGTCAACAAGGCTCAGAAAACAGCCATTTTCTTCTATGAGAATGGCTTTCGCGGTCGTGATGTACTTACAGACTTTTTGGGTGATGCAGAATTGAAGAGTATTATGTCCGACGGCTGCAATGCTTATGTATTTATCGGCAATGAGTTGAAATCAGCCCGGTTTAAAGATACTATACATCAAGTTTGTATGTCTCATGCAAACAATAAGTTCGTTAAAGTAGGTAATCAAGGTGGTGAACCGGTAGCCGTACGCTTTTCGAACTTTCTTAAGAGATTCTTTTCGAAAGAACATGTTTATGATGAAGCCGGGCTTACTCCGGAAGAGAGGTTACGGGAAAGGCAAAGCTTGGAAACGAAGGAGCTCCTGATAGGATTGCGCAGTTTGTTGGACAGTGAACTGTCAAAGGATTCAGAATTTAGGAGTCAGTATTATACAGAAGCTCTCAATTTTCTGAACCGGTTCTGGAAAGAGATATTCGTTTACCTGAATGACGGTGAACTGCCGATAGACGATAATCTTGCTGGGCGGACCATTCGAAAACTGACTACTCAGCGTAACAATTCACATCATTATGGCAGTGATGCTGGTGCTGAGATGGCCACAACTTATCACAGTGTAATAGGAACGGTAAAGCTTCATGGCAGTTCTGTCTGGAACTTCATCGGAATTTTTTTTAAAATATCTTTAACGGGTGCAGGGATTATGTTAATATGGTTCCTGACAAAATCGCTTTGGTTACCAGCCAATGTTAAATTCAAAACTAATTAATTAACAGAATTCGGTTTAGGGCACTGAAAAGTGCTCTTTCAAAGGGGATGCCCTAAATTGAGTGCTTACGTAACGAGTTCGCCTACCGGATAGACTGGAGGAGGGAGATGATCTTCCTGTTAGAGAATCCCGTAATTAAATCGTTAAAAATATCATGATTATGAATATTAGGAGTAAAGTATGGGGGATTTTAGTTGATTTATATCCTCGTTATCTCCGTTGGAGATACGGAATGGATATAGGTAAAAATTGCAGAATTTCATGGAAAGCTCATTTAGATAAGTCAATTAATCCTAAAGGTATCCATATTGGGGACAATACTTGGGTGCTTTCTGGTGCTATGATATTGGCACATGATCATTGTAGAAGTTTGAAAGCTGATACATATATTGGGAAAAATTGTGTGATAGGAGTTAGATCAATAATCATGCCAGGATTATCTATTGGTAATCAGGTAGTTATAGGGGGGTAGCGTGGTTACAAAAAGTATTCATTCGAATTGTATTGCAGCAGGAAATCCTGCAAAGATATTGAAAGAGAATGTAAATGTTCAAAATGGAAAAATATTAATGAATTGATTGACGGATGTTATGCTATATTCTTACTTTTTAAAACGTACGATTGATTTTATTGTTGCTTTCTTTGTTTTGGCAGTTATCTGGCCCATATTACTTCTTCTGATAATTTTCCTCCATTTCACCAATAAGGGTGCCGGTGTCTTTTTCACCCAGGAGCGCCCTGGTAAAAATGCCCGGATATTCAAAGCCATAAAGTTTAAGACAATGACAGATAAGCGGGATTCTGAAGGAAATTTGTTGCCGGATGCTGAACGCCTGACAAAGATTGGGAAAATAGTCCGTTCTCTTTCTATAGATGAATTGCCACAACTAATAAATGTATTAAAGGGGGATATGGCATTAGTTGGCCCCCGTCCTTTATTGCCGAAGTATCTTCCTTTATATTCAGAGGAACAGTTCCGTCGCCATGAAGTCCGTCCGGGAATTACGGGGTGGGCACAGGTAAGCGGACGGAATGATATCAGTTGGAGACGTAAGTTTGAGCTGGTGTGGTACGTGGATCATATTTCTTTCTGGCTGGACGTGAAGATTATTCTGCTAACCATAAAGAAAGTGTTCGTTAGAGAAGGGATCAATAAGGAAGGTAATGCTACCACTGAGGCTTTCAACGGTCATAACTGAAATGAACATCCATCAGATTGTCAATTCTGTTTTCACCTCCAATGCTTATATACTGTCTGTTGAGGGGAAAGATAGGCATGTATTGATAGATATTGGGGATATTGCTCCTATAAAGCAGTGTGTTCAAGAAAAGTGCGGAACGGTACAAGCCTTGTTTCTGACTCATACTCATTACGACCATATTTATGGTATAAAAGATTTATTACGATAGTATCCTGATTGCATAGTTTACACTTCCTCTTTCGGCAAGGAGGCTTTAGGTTCGGATAAATTTAATTTTTCCCGTTATCACAATGATCCTGTAATATGGATGGGAGATAATGTGACGGTTTTACATGAGAATGATAAAGTGGAAATATTTCCGGGAATTTTCGTGGAAGTGTTTGAAACTCCCGGACATGATAAAAGCTGCCTTACCTATAAAGTCGAGAACAATGTTTTCTCGGGTGATTCATATATCCCGGGTGTTAAAGTCATTGCCTCATTCCCTAATAGCGATAGGGAAGATGCACGGATCTCGAAAGAACGTATCATGGAATTAATAAAGGATTGCAGTCTGTATCCCGGTCATGGAAACATTTATGAGTAAATTATCCCGATATCTGGAAAAGATTTATAAAGCCGTTTCCTTTCTTTTTATTCCCCACTATGTGAGGAATCCGAAGTCTGATCATTAAATAATCATATATATATTTATGGATAAAAACATTTATCTCTGCCTTGCCCATATGAGCGAGGAGGGTATTGAACAGAAATATGTAAAAGAAGCCTTCGATACGAACTGGGTGGTTCCTCTCGGTCCTAACGTGAATGCTTTTGAAGAGGATTTGAAACGTTTTGTAGGCGAAGGCAAGGAAGTGGTGGCACTTTCGGCCGGTACGGCGGCAGTACATTTGGCTCTGTTGGCTTGCGGAGTGGGACAGGGTGACGAAGTGATTGTACAAAGCTTCACATTCTGTGCGTCTTCGCATCCGGTCACTTATCTGGGGGCTGTTCCGGTATTTGTGGATTCTGAGAAAGAAACTTGGAACATGTCTCCGGAAATGTTGGAAGAAGCCATCAAGGACCGCATTGCCAAGACTGGCAAGAAGCCAAAAGCTATTGTTCCTGTGGCATTGTACGGCATGCCCTATGACTGTACACGTATCATGGAGATAGCCGATAGGTATGCTATTCCAGTGGTGGAAGATGCTGCCGAAGGTTTTGGCTCCCGTTTTAAGGGACAGGTACTGGGGACGTTCGGCAAGTTCGGGGTGCTGAGCTTTAACGGTAACAAGATGATTACTACCAGTGGCGGTGGTGCGTTGATTTGTAAAGATGCCGAAAGCAAGAATCAAATCATGTGGTATGCCACGCAGGCTCGTGAGGCTTATCCTTATTACCAGCATGAGGCGATAGGGTATAACTATCGCATGAGTAATATATGTGCAGGTATTGGTCGTGGTCAAATGACCGTTGCCGATAAGCATATTGCACATCACCGGCATGTGCAGGCTCTCTATAAGGAACTGCTTAAGGATGTGAAGGGGGTATTGCTGCATGAAGCTCCTTCGGCTGATTATGACTCTAATTTCTGGCTTTGTACAATCACTCTGGATTCTTCACTTCGCATCAAAGGGCAGGAAAATGCTTATAAGGATGTTGTCAAGACTGCCGTAGGTGGTGCTGCTGGTGTGATTCATGCCGTAGAATGTGCTACAACAGATTGCCAGCCCAACGAGAATGTGGAGGCTTTGCGTGCTTTTATGCTTGGCAAAAAAATAGAGGCACGCCCGGTATGGAAACCGATGCACAAGCAGCCGGTCTATAAGGATGCTCCGGCTTATATCAATGGGGTATCCGAAGCTATTTTTAAAATCGGTATGTGCCT
>ERZ779683.49-NODE-49-length-42567-cov-2.15923_pt1 | contig 42567 bp, 45 predicted proteins | sample MGYA00511477_ERZ779683 | MGnify/ENA primary metagenome ERZ779683 (study PRJEB29588, sample SAMEA2158454) | human gut metagenome | biome: human gut; feature: human-associated habitat; material: faeces | place: Denmark | collected 2008/2010 ... | reverse complement strand
GATGCTCTATTAGATGTAGCTATATCAGAAAATATAGTTAATGCACAAGAAGCGGACTTATTAAATAAACGAGTAGAAAGACTTAATACTATTCAATCTCAATTAGAGAATAGCATACCGGCTATTAATGAAGTTCTTGACCCAATGGCTAAGAATCGTATGCAGTTAGGTATATTAGAACAGTATCGTAGAGAAGTAATGTCTACTTATAATAGTCTAAAGAATAGTAACAATCCTTTAGATAGAGCGCAAGCTAGTCAATATCTTGATTTATCACGAGTAATCGAATCTAAGGTTACAGACTTACGAAGAGGTTTAAGTCCTATGGAAAGTTTGTTCCTAGATAATGTTCGTAGTGTAGAGAATATTGCATTAGGAATAGAAGGTAGCGAAGAACAGAATAACTTAATCAAGAAACAAATAGAAGAACTTGATGAAAATGATGTGGCTCTGTTTAAACAGGCAGGTAAAGACTTTAGTCTTGGTACTCTTGCTAAACAAGTTCGTAATATTAATTCAGAGTATATGGATAATATGGGACAGATACTTCTTGATGAAATTCGTAGAGATAATTATCGTTCTCGTATTATTACTACTAATGAACAAGCTAAGGAATTTGAAGATACTCGTAAGAAAGAATTAGAAGATGCAGCTAAGAATCTAGTTAAATCAGCAAAGAAGAATCTTAATGACTTTGTTAATATGGCTAATGAAGAAGAGCTTGGTAATCTTGAGAAAGCACTAGATAATGCGTTTACTGATGAAGAAAGTCAGAATACTAGAAATAAAAGTTTATCTAATGCTGTTAGTATTTTAACTAATTCAGAGAATGGTAAGAATGAAATAAGTAATCTAAGAGAAGCTATTACTAAGAGAAGAAATAAGTTAGCTATACAGAATGAAGTACAGCAAAGACAGCCGGAGAATCAGCAAGAAACCTCCTCTATGGGGGAAGGGAGGAGCGAAGCGACGACTCAAGAAGAACTAGAAGTTAAGCCTAAGCCTAGACCTAAACCAAAGACTGCAAAAGAGAAGAAATTAAAGGAAACGTTAGACAAAGTAGTATCTCAATCTAATTCAGGTATTGTAAATAAGTCTAATATAGGTAATCTTGAATTTACGATAGTAAATCCTTTTGCAAGTCTTAGTGACGTATCTCGAAAACCAGTTAAAGTTAATGATATTGATATTCGTATTAGTAGGTTCGGAAATGTAAGTATTGACGGATTAGATGCTAAAGGCAATATAATTGCTGATGTCACTATTGAAGAACTTAATGCAGCTATTGCTATTGGAGATATTATTGTTGTAGATACTTCCAAGAAAGAAGATACTGGAACTGATAATACAGTTCTTGAATCATCCATATCTGATAATGATTTGGAAGGTCAGCGTCAACGTATAGAAGAAATCAATCTTATCATAGACTTGTATAATCAGATACAAGGTAATGAAGTAGAAGGTAAGACTTTTACTAGTCTTAATGATATGATGATATATCTACAACAACTTAATCCTAGAGCTATTAATCTATATAACGATATTAAAGTTCTAGCTAATCGTCAAATAGTAAACGGTAAGATAGTTAATGTTGATACAGAAGTTAAGACGCCTTCTGATATTATACAGTCTGCAAGTAAGACATTAGAAAATGCTATTGCAGAAGATAAACAACGAGCTAAAGATAATGGTTATTTCTTTAATTTAGTTAATCTAAGCGATAGTAAAGTTTATTCTCGTATTGGACAACTTAAATCTAATGATACAGTTAGTGTAGAATTAGATGAGAATAATAATCTTATAGTTAAGTCTCGCGGAATTAAAATAGGAGAGTTTCCTAAGATTGGTTATAATAACGGTAATGTTGAAGTTATGAATCAAGGTTGGAGATATACTGTTAAAGATGGCAGTATAGATTTCATAACTCAACTTCAATCTATTATTAGTAATGAAGATGAAAGTGCTAAAGAATTTGTACAACTGCTTAATAATATACGTCGTTTGTATCGTGTTCGTAATAACCCTGAAGTTGAAGGAACATTCGGACATCAGCTTAATGCTTTACAAGAGAATGAGAACTGGAAGAATCTAACTAGTTTATTCGGTGATACTCAAACTAATCTATTAGATAGGATTAGACATCTTAATAGTATTATATTCTTTAATAATGCTCTTAATGTTAATCAGTCTGATTTTAGTACCATTGTTAACGATTCGTTAACTAATTGGATGAATAAACTCAAGAAGTCTTATACGGACATTAATAACTTAAAGTCCTCTATTAGTAAAACTAAGTCTAAAAAGAAACGTCTAGTTGTTGGACGTACAAGTTCAGGTAGTGTTATTTATGCTAAAGATAAACAAGGTAATCCTATATATCGTAAGTTTGGAGATGTTACTACTAGTGAAGCAACTGACGGTTATCGTTTAGTAGTAGGAGTTGACGGCGGAGTAGCTGATATTAAAACCAATACTATTATTGCGGCTAGTCGTATTCCTAGAAATGTAGTAGGTATGACTATTAAAGATTCAGAAGGAAGACTTATTGCAGTTCCTAGTCGTGAGAATACTATGAGTAATAGTGAAACTGGTGCTACTGAATATACTAAGAGGTTTAACGAAGGATTAGATAAACTACTTCATTCTTTATTAGATGCTACTCTACAAGGCAATGAAAATCTTCATACTCAACTATTAGAAGAAGTATCTAAATATATAGGTAAACAGAAAGTACTGTACGGTTATGAAGTAAGAGGTCATGCTTTAATACCTATTAATAGAGTTGCGCCAACTATTTATTTTAATCTTAAAGATAGAAATGTAGCTTTCTCTATTCCTGGTGAACTTAAACCTAGAAGACTTATGGCTCGTATGCCTAATGGTTTTGTTCCTACTAATAATCATGGTAATTTTAGTAAAATGTTGCAAGAAGTATATGCTTTACTTACTCGTAATGTTGTTAATTCAGCTATTCGTGGTGAATCTAATCTATTTAGAGTTGTAGACGGCAAGTTACAAGCTAAGATACCTAATATACTTCAAGACGAATGGTTTGATACTGGTTATAGTAGTTATGAAGAATTTGTAGCTAAGGACGGAGTATTGGTTACTGATTTAGGAAATGTTACTGATAGTAAAGGTAATATCATTAGTAACTTTAATTATACTGGCGATGTTTATAATAGGACTATTACTCTTATGAATCCTAGTCGTAGTACTGGTCGTACTAACGCGGCTGACGCCGCTGTTTCCCCCATAAATAGGCAACAAACTGTGTCTCCCGTAGTTGTACCTGACCCACTTGCTAGTAAAGACAGTACTCCTAAAATAGGTACTCTTATGGAAGTTGCGCAAGCTAACACTGATAATCCTAATCTACTATCTGTTATATCTGCATTAGAAAGTGCTGGTATTAAACTTAATCCTGATATTGAAATAGTAGGCGATGAAGGTAGATTTGCAGGAATAGTTGCCGGTGGTAATACTATTACTCTTAGTAATCGTTTCGATAGTCTTGCTCCTGAACGTAGAGTACTTACTCTTATACACGAAGGTGTACATTATCTACTTAATGATGAACGTGCTAATATAGAACAATCATTCGGAGACTTATATGATAAGTTTGCTAACTTTATTAATCAAGATTCTCGTTTGATAGATGAGTATGGAGAGTTCTTGAATAGTGGTAAACCTAGAGCTGTTGCTATTGAAGAGTTTGTAGTTGAAGCTATTACTAATCGTACATTCGCTAGATTACTTGCTAGAATTAAGTATGATTCTAATCCTACTACTGAATCAAATAACCTATTTACTAAAATAATAGATGCTTTAGTAGAATTAATAGGTAAAATAGGACAAATAGATAATACATTACTTGGAGAAGTTCGTAATCGTTTATCTACTATTGGATTAGAAACTAGTGATACAGCTAGTACTTCTACTGTTACTCATGACGATACTTTTGATAGAGCAGAGGAAGATGTTAGCGTTCCTACTGATGATGTATTTGATATTCCTGATATAGACTTAGATTTAGATAGTAGTATAAGTGATAACTACCGTCAAGTCGATAATTTCGATAGTCTGATTGAGGGATTGAATAATCGACAAAAGGCTATTGTGACGCATTTGTTTGACACTGGTGAGCTTAGTTTCGTATGTAGTTAAGTAAGATAAGCCTAGAGATGAAAGTCCGGCAGAAAGCCTTAGAATGAGCCATTTTAAGCGCATCTGTCGGACTTTTATATTTTCCTTATCTTACTATCACGACAGTATATAAAATGCGAAATTCGGCAGGAATTTGCGGTCTACGGGCATCTGTCTGCCTTCGTAACGTGCGGTTTTCGTCCGTCTAATGAATCTATTTGATAGTATTGATAATAATGCTATCTTTGGTAATGTTAGTAATAACTTAATTAATAATATAAAGTATATGAGTTGTATTCCTAGTAACCCTAAATTAGATAAGCTATTACCGCTTACTAATAATGATGTTAGAAAGTCTACTGAATACCTTGCTACTATCGAAGACAATAGTTTTCGTGATTGGTATAAAGAAAAGACTGGTAGAGATTTCAATGATGAGAATATTGATACTAATACTGTTAATGCTATAATAGCATATAATAACAGAGAGACTATCAATACTAAAGATTATGTTCAGAACGTTCGTACTTCACGGACTGGTGTATTTGGTAATGACATAGCGAAAGAAGACCACGCTATTAATATTCTTGCTACTATTTATTTAAAGAGTCAAGGAAGTATTCGTAAAGCTCTTGCTAATAAAAAACGTAAGGGTGAAAACGAAGTAATAAAGGATAAAGCTGGTAATGAGTTAAGTCCTCAAGCCGCTATAAAGCTGACTATGATTACTTATCTTAATAGACATCTAAAAGAGAATGATAAGAAACTTACTCAAGAACAAAAGGCTTATGTAGGTACTATTATTCGTAATCTTTACGATGGCGGTAATTATAATCGTAATGAGTTATTTGATATAGTAATTAACTCACCGGAAGTAGTTAGTCTTAGCAAAGAGTTTGGTATAGATACTAATGAAGATTTTGAATCTAATGATGATGTTAAAGAAGATAGTGAACAAAACTCTCGTCAAGATGACCAAGAAACTATTGCTGCTCTTCGTGCTGATTGGTCTGAAATATCTGACCAACGAAAAGATATAGATAAAAATGTTAGCAAAGAAGTAAAAGAATGGTTTGCTCGTTTACCTAAAACAAATAGTAATAGTTTTATAAATGAACAGCCTGATACTTCTAATAATACTTATTCAGGCATGGCTGAAAGTGCTGGCTTTGATAGTTCTTTTAAAGCTATTAATAACTATGGTAACTTCTCTAGTGTTGAAGCTATGGTAGAAAGTTTCCATACTATTGCTGCAAGATTTAAAGAAGTATCTCATTTAGAATATGCTGCACGTTTACTAGAAGACGAAGCTAATGTTCAGATGAGAAATAAGATATTTACTCAACTAAAACAATCTATTTGGGAACGTAATGAAGTAGTTTATAGTCAAGACGGTTCTAATGTGGTTACTAAGAATCGTAATACTTTTCCTAAACTTAATCTACAAAACAAAATACTTAATAGTTTCGATTCACTTATTCACAATCCTTCTATTATGGCTAATGATATTGCCGTATTAGACGAACTTAAAAACAGATTATCTACACTAAAAAATTCTAACACAAATGAAATCCAAGAAATTACAGAGCAAATTGCTGCAATTTTTAATAAGTATAACTTCGGCATCAATAGACAGGGTGTTGTTAACTACGTTCATAACTTCGGTGATAACCAACTTTCTAATATCTCTTCTATTGTCGATGATTTGTTAGAGTTTAATAAAGTAGTAGGTAAGGCGACTAATCTATTAAAGATAGATAATGAAGCACAACGTATCTATTATGCAGGTGAATATGCTAAAACTAAAGAGAATGAAGAATATGTGGTAGTTCCTTTTGATAAATCTCAACTACAATACAAAGGCGGTTATGCTAATAATATAGCCAATCGTATATCTAATAGATTTAAAGATTATCAGATAGTAGATTCTGAATTTAATAGTATTAATGCAGAGAACAATCTAGTTAGTGATATTTTAAAGAACAACTATATAAGTAAGTTCTTTGAAAGAATTAACGATAATCGTTATAATGATAATCCTGTTAGTAATACCGAACTACGTGATTACTTAGTTAAATTTACTAATATTCCTCAATACAGATATAGTAATATTCTTATTGAGAAAACTTTGTCTAATGGAAAAATAGTCCCAGGTTTACTTCGTCTTACAGATACTGGTTATGAACTAACTGAATATTATCGTGAATTTGGTGCACAATTATACAACGGAGTTAGTAACGAAGTAACAGGAAAGGCTAAATCTTATAAAGATATCAATGCTCTTGAATGGGATATTATTACTCTGAATGAATACGCTAATAATGGTGACAATTATGAGATGACTAAAGGAGTTAAGAAATCTAAGTTCTTTACTCAAACACCTTCTGATGCACCTAAGACTTTCGTATTTAATAGTTATAAGTTAGATTATACTGGACTATTTAATGCTAACGGCTCTATTAATCGTGGACATCCTATATATGTAGCTTATGCTAATATTTATGCTAAAGAACTTGCAGAAATGGCACAAGCTATTAACTTCTTATTTGAGACAACTGTTGAGAATGGAGTAGTAACTATTGTATCAGATGAAAATGGTAAGCCTAAGATAAAAGACGAGTTTAAAGATTTACGTAAATCTGAAGCTAGACTTAATTATCATTATCGTAAAAGTATTCTTGATAGCAATGGCAAACCAACTGGTAATGTATTTAAATTTAGAAGTCTACTTATTGATAAAGTTAAGAATCTTAATAACTATAATAGTGAGACAGCTAAAACAGTGGATATGAATTGGCTATTCGAAGGAGGTGACGTATTCTCACTTCTTTATGGGGGAAAGAATAGTGAAATATCATTGATACAAGACGAGAACGGAGAATATAATATTAGACTTACTGGTGAACTTCGTAATTCAGTTTATAATTATATAGATAATTATATTAATTATAGAATACAAGAAGCTGTTGCTAAATATAGTTCTAATAAAGAATTTGTAGATAGATATAAAAACGCTAGTCAAGAATCATTTAATGCTTTTATTGCAGAAATGGTACTTAACTATGAGATTCAATATAACAATCTTAATGATATGTTCTTTGGAGATGAAGCATATTATAAAGATTCTCGTGATACAATTAAACGTAATAAAGAATATCAAGCCGGAGGATTAGCTTATGCAGGTTATGACTTATACAATGTACAGAAGCATTTGGGAGATATAGTAATTTCTCCTAATAAGACTATTAGTGTAGATAGTAGTTTTAAATATATTACTCTTGAAGATGTTCAAAGCAAAGGTGGAGTTATTGAAGATTTAAAGAAACAATTAAAGATAGCTAAAGTATCTAAAGAGACAGAAGCATTTGTACTTAAACAGTTTGCTAAAGATAAATCAGAAGTAACTGATGCTCAATCGCTCATAACCTTAGACGAATTTGTTCGTAGAATGTATCTACGTGGCGAATATGATAATTATAAAGACTTAATTGAAGCTCTTTATGATGAAAGTAAACCTATTGATAATGTTAAGTTAGGAGAATTATCTAAGAAAATACAAGTTCAAAAGAACTTCTATTATGACTTAGAAATAGATAATGATGCTAAATTAGCTAATCCTATTCAGATTAAAAATGCTGAATTTGTACTCATACCTAGATTTTTAGGTAATAGTGAACTTGGCTTACTTGCTAAATATATGACCGATAATAATATTGGTCAGGTTAACTTTACTACTACTGAAAAGGCTACAACTAATAGAGTATTAGAGTTTTGGGATGCTCATGGAAAATTCCCCTCTAAAGAAAGGTTGAAACAGTTTAACTTGGATATTCAAACTAAGTATAAAACTGGTTGGTATTCTAATCTATATACACAGCAAGATATTCCACAACACATGGACGGTGAGAATAAAGCTGGATTGCAGATAGTTAAGAAACTAATTGATAATATAGGTAATACTCCTGAAGGACAATCTCTTATTAAAGACTTCTTTGATAACTTTACAGCTAATATTCAAGATAGTTTCAAAGATGCTGCTTCTCGTATTGGAGTTAGTATTGATGCTAAAGGAAACGTAGTATATGAAGATGGTAAAGCTAAGATTGATAATAATCAATTTATAGCATTAATCAAAGATGAGCTAACTCGTAGAGGATTAGATAGTAATTATCGTAAATATGCTGAAATTAATCCTGAAACTGGTATGCCTTATATGCCAGCATGGACTAATCTAGTTCGTAGTAAGATAGAGAATATTGTAAATAGTATATTTACTAATCGTATTACTCGACAAGTACTTCCGGGATTTCATGCTAGTCAAGTATCAGATGTTGGTATGACAGCTTTATCTAGTCGTACAGATTTAAGAGATTTGATGCAATCAAAAGTAGAAGAAAAGCATGGGTATAGTCTAGGACGTAAACTTACTTATCATAAAGACGGAAGTCAAATAGTAGAAATACTATTACCTAAATGGATGGTTAAGGCTTATAATACTTATGACAATGAAGGCAATCTTATACACGAAGTAACTATTGAAGATTTGCAAGCTGCTGGATTAGATACTATGATTGGTTATCGTATTCCAACAGAAGGTAAACAATCTATTGCTGTTATGAAAGTAGTAGGTTTGTTAGACGAATCTCAAGGTTCTACTATTGTTGTTCCTGATGAATGGGTATTACAAACTGGTGCTGACTTCGATATTGATAGTATCTACGGTATTTATCATACTGCTTATTTTGATAAAAATGGTAAACCTCATAAAGTCAAATATATAGAAGGAGAAGACGAAGTATCTACTTATCGTAGATATATTGGTTATATAAATTCTTTAATAGATAAAGAAACTCGTAAAGCTACTAGTTCTGAATTTACTAAAGAAGAATTTAAAGAAGCTCGTAAAGCTGCAAGAGAAACTGTTCTTAAAGCTAATGAAGAATATGATAAATTCTTAACTGACCAAGTTAGAGATTTAATAGCTGAAACAGACAAAACATGGATATTACTTCCAAGAGAAGTAAAAGATAATCTTACTGTTACTTTTAAATCAAAAGAATTAAAGTTTGGCGAAAGAGTAGATGCTATTGTTAGTAAAATGAGCTTCTATGAGAATGAATATAAAGATAATAATAGTGTTGCTAAGTTTGCACAACAGTATCGTAATATTCAATCTATTATTAATGAGCAAAGAGAATTTTATCAAAATATAAAAGATAATGCTGAACAATTAGCTATTGATTATGCTGATAAAACTCGTAGAGCTAGATTAGAACAAACTATTCAAGCAAGAGCCGAAATAGTAGGTGCTATGTCTCTTGAAGAATTTAGTCAACTAACAATAGCTCAACAGAATACTCGTGATGCTCGTAACAATAAGATAGTAGATACATTTATTAATATAATGAATCTACCAGTATCTATTGGTGAGAACTTATCGTCTAGTAACTTTGAAGATATTAAAGCTGCAAAGAGCAATATCTTTGAAGGTTTATCAGAGACTTATCGTAATATTAATTCAGTAATTGCTCAAAATTGGTATCGTGATGCTAATATGTCCGGTGCACGTCTTAAAGCTATTTCTGTTAATCGTGACAACTTTGCCTCTATTGGTAATAAAGCTAAGACTATTATTGACGGTGCTCATGGTGGTTTTAGGTTTGTATATACATATAATACAGAGAAAGAAGCCAAAGACGCTCAAGCAAAATTAAGAAAACGTTTTAGAGACGTAACTAGAAGTGGAAAAGAAGTAATGGTAGACCATAATCAATTAGGTTGGAGTTACGATAATCTTAATATAGATAATCGTTTAATTACTCCTTACTCTTCTGAAACTACTGCACTTATTCTTGACGGTGTAAAAGAAGGTGGTGTACCTAATGTTGATTTATATACTTTCGATGTATATAAGTCTATTGTTGATTGTGGTGCAAACTATGAAACTTCTATCTTATTCGTTAATCAACCTGTAATAACCGAACTTATTACTAGACAAAATGCTAACGATAATGTATTCGGTGAAACTGGATTTAATCCTCTTATAGGATTGAGACGAGATATGTATATAAGATTAGCTAAATCTCTCGGTATTCCTGCAAACAGTATTACTAAAAGAACTCGTCTTAAAGATATTAAGTCAATGCTTGAAGCTAAAGGAATAAGTATTAACGAAGATGAACTTCTTGAAGAAGGAATACGAGTAACAGAATTAAGAGAACATCTTAAAGATAATGTAGAAAATATAGATTCTACTAATGCTGATAATCTTATATATCAAATTAAAGCATTAAGAGCATTTGAATATTTCAAAGAGATAGGTGACCAAATCAATGCCAATATGATGGTAATTACTAGTGATAAGTTTGGTGCTGGTAAATCCGCTAATGAAATTGATAATGTAATTAATCGTATTACTGATATTAAGAATAGTAATATTACTCGTGGTAAAAAGGGAGAACCTATTCTTAAAGCAGTTACAGAAGAAGGTAATAAATCTCTAATAGACGCTATTTATCCTAAGATTAATTTTAATACTATTAATGATATTAATCAAGATGATTCAGAATCAGCATATCCTTCTTTGTATTATCAGTTGAAGTATAGTTGTATAGCTACTGAAAAGATTATTCGTGATAGTGAGATATTTAAAACTCAAACTCCACAATTCCGTGAGTTAGTTAATAAGTTCGATATTCGTAATCTACAAACTATTCAACAGTTAGAGAGTTTCATAATTAATATGAGTCAAGCACAATCTAATTTTGTTAATACTAATAGATTTATAACTAGAAGCGATAATGAGTTTATTCCTAGTTATAATTTGAATCTTATTAGTAGTCAACAGAATGCTCGTGCTAGATTATATGGTTATACTGATATAGTAGGTAGCTTCAATATGTCTGATATGTCTGAAAAGAATATAGAAGCGTTTATGAAGTTGTCTCCTGCAAATAAAGTAGTATTGATTCAAAGATATACTTCGGATGATAATCTATTTAAAAATCTAAATGTGGAGTATAAAGGTCGTCGTAATAGTTATGATAGAATATCTATTATAGATAGTACTATATCTACTGAATCTCAATATCAGATGTTTCGTAATGCTTGGCATAGTAATAATCCTTTCGTTAAACTTACAGCTATGGACTTAATAAGATATTCTATGGTAGTAGAAGGTTATAAGTTTAAAGGCGGAACAGTTAGTAAGATTATTCCTGTTGAGCTTTTATATGGACAGGATACTGGTATTGATTCTGATAATGGAGTTTCAACAGCTACTAATATTATTAATGATTCAGACAAAGCTATTAATAGTATGATTCAATACGGTAGTGAAACAGGAACTTATGAAAGACTTAGTAATGATGATAATGAAATAGAAAAATTACGTGACTTATTCTTTAGAACTAATCCTAATAATCCTGATGTACTTACATTTGAGAATAAGAAGTATAAGGAATCTAATAAAATAGTATTCAATAGACTTGGTGTAGGTGTGCTTAGTTTTAAAGAAGCACAAGAACGTAAAATGATTACTGGTAGTGAAAATAATCGTAAATATCGTTATTATGCTAAAACTAATGATAATAATAAAGTTCTACGTTTATATAAGCTAGTATATGATAATGATGTTGTATATATGCTTCCTACTAATCAATTAGAACAGAATGAAATTGGAGAAGTTAGTATTAATCCTGATAATAATAGAATGTTTCTTCCATTAGATATATTAGAAGAAGTTTCTATTAATCAGTATGACCCTGCATTTATTAGTTCTATTAATATAGCTATGAACTCTGATATTCGTAAGTTTGTAGTTCTTCCTAAAGCATTTGAAGCTGGTGCTAATTTATTAATAGAAGAAGCGTTTCCTAATAGTACTGTCTTGGCTTCCCCCATAAAGGATCAACGTATTGATACTTCTCGTAGATACATTATTGCTTCTACTGATAATCAAGTTATACTCGATACTATCGAATCTCTTGAAGCAGCAGGTATTACTAATTATATTGTTGCTGCTCCTAATATGAATTATGGTAACATTCGTAAACTTATTAATGACCATAATAACGCTGATATTGCAGCTAAGAGATTACAATTAGCTATGACTAAATTAGAAGCTAATGAAGTTCAACTTAGAAAGAAGAAATCAGATAATTCTGAATCTCCTTATTATGCACAACTTAAAGCTAGCATTAATCAAACTATTGAAGATGTTAATGTTAATGGTATTGGTTTTGTTCCTGTTCTCCAAACTGTTGTAGATAATACAGGTTTTAGAGCTGGCGGATATTTTAGATACGAAAAAGAAGGTAATGTTTATATTGTTACTAACTTAGGTCGTGTAACTACTAAATCTGTTAGTCTTACTCCTGACTATATGTATAGTAAGAAAGTAACTATTAATAGTGTTAGTCAATTACAATTCCCTAGACGTAATGCCATTACTCAAGTAGTTAAAGAAAATGCTAGATTAGATAAATTTGCTAATAATAACATTATTCGTGTTCAGACAGAAGATAACTTTATTAATGAAGATATACTTGAATCTGCATTGATAGATAATGATAAAGAGATAAATGATTATATATCTCGTGTTATTGAAAGTGTTGAACGTAGTAATGCTAATGTAGAAGAAGCTGCATTAAACGATGCTTTCCGTTCATTTACAGCTATTGATTTACGTTCTAATACAGCTACTAAGTTAAATGATAACTTACGTGAACAAGCGTTGAGAATTATCAATGGTTATACTAATAGACGTATTGATGATTTCTTATTTGATATACATAACTTCTTTACTACTTATGTTACTAATCCTGACGGAACTTATAAGTTAGATGAAAATGGTAACAAGATAGTTCAAGAGAAATGGAGTATAACTAATAAGAAGTTATTCGACCGTATGTTAGAGGACGAAACATTACGTACTCGTTATGAAATGTTCCTAGATGATATTAATAGATTTGTAGAAGACTATTCTATTATTGAAGCTATTCAACCTTATAATATTGATGAAGCTTATACTGTAAGTGAGACAGAAGAAGAAATCGAAGGTTTGCGTAGAACTAATGATATGCTTAAACAGATTAAGGATAAGTTCAAACGTATCAAAGACTTAGATAATGTAGTTAAACGTAGTACTAAGATGTACTTCGATAGTTACATTACTAGTCTTTCTAGTGACCCTCGTGTACAATCTAATATGCTTAGTATTACAGAAGCATTTGAAGATGAAAACTTCTTCCAGTTTTGGTTAGCTGATAGTCAAGAGACACATATACCAATAGTTCAAATAGTTCTTAAACAAATGATGAATCAGTTAAGAACTAGTGAAATAGAAGCTAGAGACAAAAAGATAGCGTTTACTTCGGCAATATCGACTATCATTGAGGACGCGAAAAACAACGGTATAGACGTGTCTCTGAACGATATTTTGGACGAAAATGGCAATCTTTTGCTGCCGTATAATGAAACGTTCACTGAAAAATTAAGGTCGCTAAAAGAGGCTGTAAAGCTGGCACAAATCGAAGACTCGAACGGTCGAGACGGTTTAATATATAAGAAAGCTAAAGATGAGTTAGAGAAGTTCTTAATAGATAATGTAGAACGTGAATACGTTAAAGAGATGTATCAAGAGTACTACAATACAAACCAGTTACTTAATAAATACCCTGAAACTTATGTTAAGTTAATGAAGCTATTGCATGAAGAAGGAGATATATTAAGTACAATGATTGACAATGATTATAGTACTCTTACTGTTCAAAATGAAAGACGTCTTAACGAGATTCAAAGTGAACTTACTGAAATGCGTGCTGTTATTGATGTTGACGGTAATTATAAAGAGAATTATTATGAAGCTAATGCAGTTAATAATTATCTATTGTCTCGTCGTCAACTTAATAATAAGTATAAAGAGAACAGACCTAAGGATGCTTTTACTATTCGTTATAAACAAGCTATTGAAGGACTTCAATACCCTGAAACATCTGAAACTTATCGAGAATCAGCTGAATGGCTTAAAGCTAATACTGACTATAAGTTAAAAGGTGAGTTCTTAGATGAGTTAAAGAAGGCTTATATGGATACTCGTGCTGGCAATCCTTTCGATAGTTTTGTTCGTACTATGGCATACGGTAAGTATGATGAAACAGGTGTTATTGACGGCACCAAGTTTACAGAAGTGCAAATAGCTAACTTAAAGAAACATCAAGAGCAAATGTTTGCAGCAGCTGTTGGTAGAGTTAAGCCAAATGAAGAACAAGCTCAAAAATGGTTAGATGAGCATATAAGCTATATCAATACTGTATACTACGAAGCTATGTATGTGGCTATGAACAAAATGGGTAAAGTAGTATTTGATAAATGGTATAACGAGAATCATGTGCTTAATCCTATTACTAAAGAATACGAACCATTAGCTATTTGGAGACAAATGATAGTTAAGGACGAAGCTAATAATATGGAATATAGTCCTAAATATAAATGGTTAGAAACTAAAGTTAAAGACAAGTACAAGAATCCTAACTATGATGAAGTTAAGTTACAACCTTCTACTAATAAATATCGCAATGATAAATATTATGGAATGAATAACTATCAGCAACAACTATACAATGAAGTAGATAATCTACTTAATAGTCTTGTTAAAGATAAACGTAGTCGTGCTTATATTAATCGTGGTTATTTACCTAATCAAGCTATTGAACAACCTCATCAAGGTTTTACTGATTATTGGCAAGACTTTAAACGTAGTCATGGTTGGTATGATACTCCTAATAAGTCTGATATAGAGCTTAATCTATATAAAAGATTTAGTAATGCTCCTATGTTACATAGTTTATCAGAGATTAAACTTCTTCCTATTCGTGAGAAACAAGAAGGTGAAACTACTGATGAATATCTAGCTTATGTTCGTGAAACTCAAGCTAAGAATAATGAGTTACGTAAGCAAAGAGCACAGGAAAATGCAGAACGTAATAATCCTAATGTTCTTGAAAGACTTAATTCATTTATTGATAGCATGTATAACTTTAATACTCGTAATGATATAGCTAGATTAGCTAAAATTACTAGTAATCAATTACGTAATATGGATATTATTAAGAGAAATCCTAATGATAAACTTATGGATAATAGATTACTTAGTAGAATTACTGGTAAACAAGAAATACGCACAACTAAAAGTGATGATTCTAATATAGTTAAGCACTTTGAGAATCAAGTTCGTAAGTTAGTATTTAATGAATTTGAAATGGATGAAGGTACTCGTTCTAAAGTATCTCGTGTTATGCGTAATATGGTATCTAGTAAGTTTATGATGTTAAACGTTACTGGTGGTATTGCCAACGTATTATATGGTAAGACACAGATACAAATGGAAATGGCTGCCGGACAATTCTTTAAATACAAAGACTTCCGTAAAGGTGAGAACGAATGGATGCAGAATGTAGGTAGTTATTTAGCTGATGCTTATAATGAAACTACTAATAACGAAACTAATGCTATTATTAGATTATTCAATGTTATTGAATCTGATATGATAACAGAACGTTATGGTAAAGGTAACAATCCTATGGGTAAATTAGAAAATCTGTTGTTTATCCAACAAACCGCAGGTGAACATTATATGCAGAACGCTACATTGTTAGCTATGCTTCATTCTCATAGAGTTGTTGCTGTTAATGGTAAGAATAAAGTAATGTCATTTGAACAGTTTGCTATGGGACTTAGAGAAGAAGCATTGCTTAAAGTTCTTCGTAAGAATAATCCTGAATTAGTTACTAAATATGAAACATTCAGAGATAAAGTGCTTGAATCATATATTGAGAAAGAACGTTATGTTAAGTTTAAAGCTGATATAATAACTGACTTCTTACGCTCTGTTCCTAAAGAGATAAGAGAAGAGTTTAAAGCTACCTATAAAGAAGATACTAAAGAAGAAAGAACTAAGTTCGAGAATCATCCTTCTTTTAGAGAAAGTCTTATCTTGAAAAATGGTATTGCTACTCTTAAACCTGACAGTGGTCTTACTAATGACGATATTGCAGCTTTCCGTAATAAGGTTATATCAGTTAATCATCAAATACATGGTATCTATGATAAGATTGGTGCTAATCAATTACAACAATCTTGGTGGGGAGCTTTACTAATGCAGTTCCATAAACACTTGGTTCCTGGATTCCAAAAACGTTTTGGTTATCGTTTAGGTCACTTTGACGGTATATATAACGAAACTAGAGAGTCTATTAGTAAAGGAACTTATGTTAGTTTAGGTGAGTTTATAGCAATGCCATTTAAGAAATACTACGAACTTAATGATAGTAACGAACTTCAAGTTGTTCGTACTCTTCAAGGAATTGCTAAAGGTTATGCAGATTTTGTAGCTAATCTTACTACTTATTATAACATTCTTCCTGAATATGATAAAGCCAATATTCGTAGATGCTTAGGTGAATGGATAGCTATTACTAAAGCAGTAGCACTATTTGTAGTAGGAAAATTAATGCTAGATGACGATGATGATTCTACACAAGTAGCTGACTATATCCTATATAGTGCTGACCGTCTAATGTCTGAAACTATTCAATATACTCCGTGGGGATTAGCTAATGAAGGTAAGAAACTATATAGTCAACCTGTTGCTGCATTAAGTATTGCGCAAGATAATCTTAGATTATTAGGAGCACTTTGTAGCTATATTATTACTGGTAATCCTGATGATTTATATTATAATTCAGGAAGCTATTCAGGTGAAAATAAACTTGTAGTAAATTTCTTTAAACAAGTACCATTAGTTAATCAGATTATAAAACATGAAAGACTTGGTGCTAATAATAGTTACTATAAAGTACGTAGTAGTCCGTTTAGTGGTTTAGGTCAAGTTGTTGCTAATATGATTACTGATGAAGATGAAGAATAACTAACTACTTAATATTACAACTCATAGGAAAGCCCGAACTGCTCGTGAGAGTAATTCGGGCTAATTTATATACTTAAAAAAGTTTGTAATTTTTAGCTATCTATTAGAATATAGTTTGATATATTCAGATATGAATCTATTTCTATCTCCCATAAACATCATATTATGATTAATAATATAAATATTATTTTTATCATTAACAGCTTTAGCAATAAAATTAGCATTTATAAGTTGTTGAATTCCGTCATTTATTCTAGGTTGACTAACAGATAGTTCTCTTGAAATTTTAGTCTGATTTAATACTATCCAATTAGAATCGAACTTAATATTTCTATAAATATAGTTCAACATAGATAAACCATGAGTTTTTAAATATCTTAGATTAGACATCCCATCAAAGTATAATTGCATAAAGCTACCAGTATATCTTACCTTTTCGTCTTTAATTAGAACAATATCTACTCCATACTTATTAGCTATCTGTTGTAGTTCATCAAAAGCATTATTACTATAATCTTTTGGATTAATATTGAAAGGAAATATAGTAGGTTTAATAAGACTACTATCAGCATTACTATTGGTCTCCATATATGTGTTAATTAATTGTTAATATCGCCAAATTTATACAGTTTTGCGTATAAAACCAAGCAATTTCACTACTATTTTATACAGTTTTGCGTATAATTTGAATCATCTAATTAATTGATAATCAATGAATTAACATAAAATTAACACTATAATAAGATAAAGACTTCTTATATAATATAGATTTATCATTTAGATATGCAAATATACTATTAAATTTTTAATTAACTTAGCTTTACTATATCTCGCTCGCCTATCGGCTCGCTTTTTCCCCCATAAAGGAATTGGTTTACCAGTAATTCCACTCCTTTATGGGGGATTTAGCGAGCTTTGCGAGCGTAGGCAAGTTCAGCAACACAACTATCATTAATACGTTGATTTTATCCAAGTACAACATAAAAAAAGAACTATCAACGGTATTACTACTATCAATAGTTCTAATCTATTATGAAGTTTCTATGGAAGATTTCGTTAAAAACAATATTATCATTATTACTATGAATAATAAATATCCCCATAACTTCTTTTCAGCTAATTCTTTTACAATACAATAGATTAACATTCCAAATGGTATTGATGCAAATATTAATCCTCCTATAATTATTCCAACAGTTTCTAGTGTCATATTATTCTTTCTTTAATATCTTTCTTTGCTCTTGCATATCCTTTGATATAACCTTCGACAAAGCGATTAGTACATAATCTTCTAATATCTAAAGAACAAGGATTATAATTACACTTTCCACAATGTCTACTTAATCCGTCTGATTGATATGCTTTTGCTTTAACACTTACTTTTATTGCCATAATATAAAAAAGAGTACTAGTATTTCTACTAGTGCTCTTAATAATGTATAACTAAAATGATTATTATTATTTATTTATTTTCTTAATGTAGGTTTCTTAGGAAAGAAGCTTTGTCCATAAAATAAACCTAATATTTATATTCCAATTATAGGAATACAAAAAATCAGTATAGCTAAAATCATATTAATAATATATATGATATAACTACAAATATAAAGTATGACTTTAACCACAATCATTCTATCTTATATTTCTTCTCTACTTCTTGTAGTTTCAGATAAATACTATTACGAGCTTTAAGTTTTGGCAGACTAGCCACATATCGCATAGCTTTACGAATTTGATTACGCATGAACTTCTTCTCCGACTTCATTATTTTCTTCTTTTTCAGGTTCAACATAAGGATTCCAAGTATTCATAAACTGATTAAGTTCGACTACTACTTTCTCTCTATCGTATACGTTTTCTTCACCAATTTCTTCAAGAATTACATGAATAGTATTACTATCATTTTTATCTCGCATACGACATAAAGAATTACATTGATAAACCTTATTAGGATTTCTAGGATTGACAACTTTAGAAGTTGTATTCCAACTATCAATATATAATAAACCTTTTATTTTCAGCATAGTTATTTAATTAAATAAGTTCTTCAAAATTATCATTAAAATACTCTTTAGTAACAAGCCGTTGGTCTTTATATAAATCTATATCTTTCTGTGTAACAGAACGAAGTTGTGCAATTTGTTTTCTACGATATTGTTTAAACATAATTTCTTATAATTAAATACATTCTTCAAAACTAACACCAGCTCTTGTAAGACGAGAAAGAAGAATATCAGAATAGTTTCTCATAGACGTAAGCTGACAAGCCATATCATTTCTCTCTTCTGCATCAAGTTTCTTAAAGAAAGGATTGCTATTAATAAATTTATTAAGTTTACCAATCTTATCGTTAAGCTCTTCATATTCTGTAATTACTCTTTGAATATGAGGAGGATATTTACTTTCTTTAGGTTTAACATTAATACCGTATTTAGCCCATTGAAGAACAAAACCAAGATGTGCCCAAAGGTCATCAACAACTTCTTCCATAGCATATTGTTTGCCAAGTTCCTCACTATAATTCTTTGGGTCAACACAAGAAGAATGATGAACCATATTGAAACCACTACGAGTATGAGCATTAACAACAGTAGTCTTTTCTCCTATTGTTGTAACATCTACATTTGTGATAAAGTTCTCAACATCTTCTTTTAGAATCTTAGTACCGTCATTATTCTTTGAAAGAGGATAATAAGCAGCATCAGCTACATCTTTAGGTGTCCAACTTTTATATCCATCTGGATAAGTAACTTCATAGCCTTCTTCTTCAAAAGAATGATTACCAATTTTATAACCTTTATCATTAGCTTCTTTTGCAGTCATTGGTTGAAGTTCAACCATTTTAATTCCAATTGCTTTCATTTAATTACGATAATTAAGTTAATATATTATTTACCAGTATGTCCAAATCCACCTGCACCACGTTCGGTAGTTCCTAACTCTTCGAGAGTTTCAACTTCATCCCAAGTAATCTTCTCACGACGACGAACAAGAAGTTGACAAACACGATCGCCTACTTTATAAGGACATCCTTCTTTCTCAATTAACTTATTAAACTCTTGTCTTGCACATATAATAGAATTATAAGCATTTTCGTGTTTAACACGTGTAACAATATCGTTAAAAGCATTACCAAAAGTACTAATAATTCTAATTAATTGACGAGAAGTACGATTCTTGAAAATAACAAGAAGTTCTCCTCTATAACCCCAATCAAGAGTACCAGGACTATTAGGTAGATAATAATCTGTTTTAGTATTGCTACTACGTGGACGAAGTTCCATTTCATATTCATCAGGAAGAGCAAAATGTAATCCTGTATGAATGATAAATCTATCTTTATCTGAATCATAATCTATATTCTTAGCATAGACATCACAACAGGCATCGCCTTCTTTACCATAAGTAGGTAATGGAACAGATTTATCTTCACGCCAAACTTTAACAGATACATTATCAATATCTCGTTCTAGTTTTTGATAAAGTTCATCTTGAGTTAATAAACCACTGTTAAATTCAATAATAGCATTAGCTATTGCTTTACTTAATTTACTCATTATAATTATTGTTTTTAAATTTATGATAAGGACAATCAGTTGGAGTACTAGGCTTGTAATAACTAATATATGACATTTCTTCGTTATCACAAACATATACTTTATTTCTATATAAAGTAATTTTCTTTCTACTAGATAAATAAGCACAGTTACCGCAAGTTCTGACTTTATTCTTCTTTTCCATATAGATACTTTAATAAATGAACAAACCTGATTATAAATATTACAAATAGAGCGTGACCTAATATCGGAATAAAAAATAAAGCACAATTAAGAGTAACTGTGCTTATTACTTCATCATCTAGTCTTTCCTTAGTAATCTTTAGTGCTATTGCAGTTATTATAAACTGAATAAAACATTCAATAACAGGGACATCTAATAAGATTGTTTTTAATACGGTTTCTAACTCCATTCTTTACCACAGTTAATACATTTAAAAGCAATTGGGTCATTTTCCTCTTCCCGTGGAACTTCTTCTAGTCTAGCACCACAATTAGGACAACGTGGAACAGTAAATAACCCAATTAGTTTTTCAATAAAAGTTTTTATTCCCATACATTAGCTAGAGCATAGTTAAGAGCTTTAAGACTAGTATTGTAGTCGCCTTCAAATACTGTATTCTTCAAGCGAAGTTCTTCTGTCTTATACTCTTTAACGTTAGAGAAATAACCAGTAACAGCATTATAAGCACCATAAGCTGTACCAGCTATTAGTCTTTGACCAACACCTTCCTGATAATATTCAAAAGAATCGCAGAGAGTATTTAGTTTCTGCATAGATATTCCAGCGGCTTCATAGGCAGAATTATCTCTACGGAACAAACCGTTATATAAAGATAATTCATCTACTCTCTCGAATTCTTCCCCCGTAAGGAAAGTTGCAGAGAGATATTTTTTTACTTCTTCGTCTGATACTTTAGTTTTATATAATACTCGATACATATCTTCTTCCTCTTCTATCTTACGTTCGGTAAGACCAAGTATTTCAGGAACAGTAAGTATCTTAGTATTAACACCTTTGTTATGTCTAAAAGATATATAACTTTCAGCTGATATTCTAGCTGCATGAAGTGCGTTCATACAAATAACTCTTATAGGAGTAATCATCATTTGTACAGCACTTCCACCGTCATGACTATTAGTAAAGACAAAATAATGTTGGATAGTATCATTTTTACCACCAATATTAATATCTTTATCAAATGTTGCTGACATAAATATCTTTTGTCCATAACCAAAATATCCTGCACGGTCAAGTTTTACCCTACCACCAAGAGCATCATCAAAGAAGCCAAAAGCCATTTGATTTTGTACTACTTCGTATCGAGACTTTACTTTCCCAAGAGGAATATTAGTATCAGTACGATAAGTTGCAAACTCACCAGGAACATCAACAAATTCAAAGCCGTTAACTACATTAGGAAAAATAGAACCGTCACGACTAGCACCATTATCATGTGCCGGCATTTTTGCAGACAATTGACATTTAGCAACTGTATAATTAAGTTTAGCTTTTACAATAGCTTCTTCTGTTGTTTTACAATCACTAACATCTACTCCAATTTTTCCTCTCCAAGCAATTCCACGAGCTTTGTACTTAATTCTATAATCTGAATCTCTAAAATTAAATTGCATATCTAACTTTTTAATAAAGGTTTTCTTTTATTGAATTAATGGCTTGTTTACGATTACAACCATAAGTATTCATAATTCTCTCGATAAGTTCTTCTACCCAATCTTCTACTTCAAACATATTATTTAATTATTAATGATGTATTAGATACTTGTTTAGCAATAGTAAGGTCAGCATTTAAATCTAAATTAGCTGCAACAGCTGATTTACTAGTAGAAGATTTAAATTCTACCTTATGAGGATTCTGTCCAATCCATTGAGCAAGATTGAAATTAGTAGCATTTGCTAGTTCTGATAAATGTATATTAATAGTTATTTCAGTATCAATAGCAAATATATCATCAGTAGTTACGTCGACGAAAGGAGATTGCGTATCTTCCAACCCCTCTATGGGGGAAGTTTCAGCTTTCATGTGAGCACTAATAATACGAGCAAGATATTCAATACTAAGACTTTCTTTAATTTCAGTACTTGCTAAATATTCAGTAACAATATCTACAAAATGTCGAATAATATCAGAGATACGAATATCATCTAATATAGTGGTAGTTGTATTACGAGAATAGATTTTATAAGCACTACCCTCAATAACTTTATTACCTGACTTACCAGTAGAACCAAACATAAGAACGGCTTCAAGAACAGCATCTTTAAGACGTCTAAGAGTATTATCTCTTGTTTTCTTAATTTGGTTAACACGAGCAACTTCGTCACTACATTCTTTAACGTCACATTGATAACGTTTAATTACTTGAAGATAATCAGCAATCTTATCTTTAAGATTATCTTCGGTAATACCTAGTTTTGCAATAAGTTCATCTGTTGCTTCACCTTCTTCGAGTTGCAAGATAATATCCTGCAACTCGGCTTTAATACTAAATAAACTACTTCCCATTATGTTTCGGTTTAAAAAACGGTTTGTTTTCAGTACTGTAACAATAGAAACTATTAGGACATCTCATACTTCCGTACTTTTCACAATTAGAGCATGAACGAGTAACTTCTTTATCCTTTATCTTTAATAGTTTCTTTGCTAGCTTCTTTAGGTTTTTCATATTCTTCTCTAATTAATTTATTATGTTCAGAGATAGCTTTCATAATAAGCTCACGAGAATCCCAAAGACTTTCAGCACCAACGCTTAGATAATAATGTTCAAGTACTTGTTCATTAGACATATTTTGAAAGTCTTCGATACGAGGAACAGCTCTAATAACTTCATCAAACTTATTAGTAATATCGGTTAATAAGCTATAAAGTTTAGAACGAATAACCATGTTATCAGTATTGTTCTGTTTTATCCTAGCAATAAGCATAGGAATTATTTCACCGTTTTGCATTTCTATGAGTTTTCTTATTCTTATTACGTTTACGTCTCTTAGCAATAGCTTTAGAATTAGAACCTTCTTTAGTAGAACTTCCTTTGTAACTATTATTAGAAGGAAATACTAATTCAAGAGGACTATCATCAAGAAATATACTATAAGGATTATCAAATTTCATCTTCTTTATCTCCTAATGATTTAATATATTCTATGGCTTCTTCACGAGAATAACATAGTTTATCTAACTTAATACTGCGTTCCCACCCATTACCTTTATTAGTAATAACAGTCACACCATACGTACCTTTAAAACTAATACTATTAACTTCTCTATTATATAGCCCGTGTTGATTATCTTTTTCAGAACAACTAAGTTCAATAATATGATTACCAACAGTATGATAGCTATCAATAATAGGAGTAAATACATTAGTTCCTTTAATGACACTTTGAAAGATTTTAGCTCTATCCATATTATTTACTTAATAATTCGTCAAGATAAGAATCTAAGTTCTCAATAATCATATCCAGACAATCTAATTGTTTCTTAAATAGCATCAGCTTGAAGTTACCAATATAATTATCTGTTTTACGAGTATAAGAAAGCTTATAATCTTCGTAATTGCTGTTAGCCTCTATACGAGTACTTTTTAACTGATTAATAAGATTAATAAGAATGAATACTTGTTTCTTCTTATCTTTCTTACTTATTTCGGCTATAATATCTAAAGCACTTTTTATTTCATTTTCCATACTTACTTCCAGTTTGATTTCTACACCATTCAATATTAGTATAATGATTATTAGCACTGTTACCGTCTTTATACCTAACATATTTATATGCATTAGGTTTAGGATTAGTAACAAATGCTTTAGCAACGAGAGTAGCTATAAATAGCTTAGCACTATTACCATTGTGAAACAATGTGACATGAGGTCTTTCACAACCTTTTCCACGATACCATTTAAGATAACGTTTACGATTATCAGACCAAACTCTTCCGTCTTCTCCTATACAATAATTAGGAAAATTAGGAATAGTAACGAATCTGACTGTGTTTTTAACTTCTTCCATACTTTTTATTTAAATAACGTGCACGACGTTTAGCTTCTTCGTAGGAATAAACTTTCCTATGCTTAATAATATGATTAAACAAATCAAGAGGGGCATAAACACCAGCAGTCCTTTCAATCTTACCGTTAAGATAATTGTCGATTTTCTTAGATAGTTCTTCACGAGTTATTACGATATATAAGAACTTGATAACATTACGATATGCAATATTATCGTCAGGTTGTTTAACAACTATGTATTTAGCTTTTATTTGCTTCTTCTCCATTACTTCATTTACAAATATAATCAATCCTAGTATTAGACCAAAGAAAATCTTACTGTTTTTCAGCATACGTAGAAAACGATTCTAAGGCTTGTCATTAAACGTAAGACAAAAATAGTATAGTTGTTAAGGTTGGCATAGTAAATCGCACAGAGACGAAATATCAGCTATTCTCGTTGATTTCCCCCATAAAGGAATGTTGTTTCCTATACGTTCCGACAGTCCTCTTTGAGTATAAGCTGACGATTTATCTCACAATCAGAATATATAGTAGTAACACTTAGCTTTACAGGGGAACAACAAAAAAGCCCTACCACTAATCTTTCGACTAATGATAGGGCAAGAATCAAACCACGACTTACTTTAACAACTTATATACTACAAGGTTATCATCCTCTTCTTCCTTTACTAACTTAACATTAGTATCTGACTTAACATCGAGAGCTTGTATAATATCAGATGCAGAAACAGAATAATAACCATAATCAGAAACAGATACATTTCGGCATTGACCTAGAACATTATCTGTAACAAAACCTAGATACATACCGTCTTGTCCTTCTATTGGGTCGAACTTAGACATTATAAGCATCCTTAGTTTGTTATTCAAATGTATATCTTTTATTATCAGTTTCTTTTTCTTATAGTCTATATAAGATTGATTATAATTAACTTTCTTCTTCGTTATTATTTGGTAATCTTGTAGGCTCATTATCAAGTATTTTTATAACATTTCCATGTGAGGGGACTTCCTTGACACCTGACCTACATCTAAATTCAGCAAACGCTATCTTTCCAATAAACTTGTCTTTATTAATAAGATAACTTTGACGAGTAGAAGCATCACCAACTGGCATACATTCAAATGTTTCACCATTAATATCATTACGAAGAACAAACTTACTAAAGTTAGGTCGTTTAGCTCCTTCAGGAATAATATCTAGGATTTCGAATTTACCGTCTAATATTGGTTTACTTTTGTACATAGTAGAATTACGTTTACCAAACTGATATGTAGCATAAGGATTTCGAAGAATAGCTCCCTCGAACTTAGCTTCAACAAAGATGTCTCGATATTTAATAATATCTTCATCTCCATTTACATTATCATAAGTATGAATAAGAACGAAACGATTCTTATTATTCATGTGATAATCAAGAATAGCTTTAGCATTAACGTAATTAGGCATCTTAAACTTGCCAAACTCTGTCTTCAATAATGATATACGACTAGTTTGAATCATATCATCAATAGCTAAATCATAACACCAAAATTGAAGAAAACGATTATACGGACTTTTAAGATTCTCGGCAGCACTTAGAATATCATTTAGTTCAAGACCTGGAATATATAATTCTCCGTCTAATACTAAATTATCTTCTAACATACGATTGAATAGCTTATCTGTAATAACATCATCAAGCAATATATTCTCCAATACAGGACATTTATATTCAAGTCCTTTACGACTATGAAATACAAGACCTTTAGTTTTAAAGAATCCTTCACCACGCATAACAGCTGATATATTACAACGAACACCGTTAATCTTAATTTGAGCTAACAGGTTTTGTTCGTTATTATATTCATATATCTTAGCTAGCATAGGAAGAACAAATCCTTCATTATTAGTATTGTATTTAGGAAGATACATATCAAGATAATGTTTCAAAGCCTCAATATTAGGTATTTCTTGAGGAGCTGCATCATATAATTCAGACAGTTCCATACCTCCTTCTCTACGCTTAGCTGCAACAATAGTTTTCCATTCTTTCTCAACACCTCTAGGTGGAACATATTCAGATGTAGTCCCTTCTTTACCAACAATACCATACTTTAGTATAATCTTGTGTCCTAGTATTTCAGCTGACCAAAAGATTGGTTTACCTTGTGCATTACGCTTATAAAGAATAATACTTTTCGATTCGCTCATAATTCTTCAATTTTATATTTGTTAGGTTGTTCACGCATAAGACCAATAGCAACTTCTCTATCAATAATCATAGACTTATTAGTTTCAATAACAATAATTCTAACTTTAGAATTGACAGGAGTTGCAACGGATTTTCCACCATTAGAAGAAGATGCAACAAATCCACGCTCCTTTATGGGGGAAGATTTAGTAATTCGGTTAGCACTAGTCTTATTAGTTCCACCTCTTTTCTTTTCGTAAATAATAGGAGGATGAGTTTCTTCATATTTAAGATTAGCTTCATGAATCTTTTCAAGATATTCTTTATCGTATCCTAAATATAAGAGAGCTTTCATTATCCATTTATATCTGAAATGAATAGTCTGAATATAAGGATAATTAGGTAAATCTAATTCATGAAGATAATTAGCAATAGTATCAGGAATACCTTTAGTATTACAGTTATGTCTAATCATCCTAATGTCTGATTCATCTAATTCGTAACTAAACGGATTTGTGTCTAATTTCATTTGCTGTAAGTCTTACAATTATATACTTTTTAGGTTTACCTATTCTCGCATGATAGAACTTGAAACACTTTAAATAATCAGTACTTTCAGTCCACTGTATAAAGTTTCCTTTAGATACCGAAGTATTAGCTTCATAATTGAACTCTCTAGGTATCTTATGAGAACTGTATAAATCTTTAGCCAAGTATTCTTTAATAATCGCAATATGTTCTGCATTATCAAAGTCAAAGTTACCATAGATTTTTATCTTAGAGAAATCTATTGGTGTACCGTCAGACAATGAAATACGAAACAATGTATTAGGATTATCAATCATTTGTTGCTTAATATGGTTTAAGTAACTCTCTTCTTCATCTGTTAAAGGGTACATAAAATAATAGCTATGAACAGCTCCACTATTACCGAAACTATTTATAGCTATTCTTCTCAATGGTGCAAATGAATTAAAATTAATCACTCGCAATTCTTCTTGCGCTTTAGGTAGCGGCTTATATTCTTCTTCTCTAATCATATTCAAATAATGATTCTGTTTGTTCTATGAATAAATTAATAGTTTCTTTAGAATACATAGTAATTAGCTCCGAGAAATCTTTAGCTCCATAACTTCTAGGAATAATAATAGGTATAATACCATATTCTTTACGTAACCTGCGAGCACCATGTACACCAGTTAGGTCACAGTCGTAGAATGAAACAAGTATTCCACCGTCATTTAGTTTAGATTGAAGCCAATTATATTCGTAATCTTTAAGAACGTAGCTCTCCGAAGTAACATTAATTACTCCTATTTTAGACTCTGACAAATTCCCCCTTAAAGGATAGGAATGTAACCAATTACTTAATGCTAGATTGTCTTTATATGATTTAGTTATAATAATTATATCATATTTAGGCTTATCAAGATTAAGTATTCCAACTAGACCATTATGATTGGTTATGAACTTTACTTCTCCCTTACTTCTATCTCGAAGAGGAAAGTAACATTCAATATTATAGATACCATTACTATCTAATCCAGTAACATAAGCATAACAAGGGTCAGATTCTTTATACTTATATTTAGGAATAGGTTGACAATACCTATTAATATACATTTGGTCAACAGGATAGACAAAATGAGTATTAAGCCAATGAAGACCAATTCCCCATTTTTTCCAAATATTCTTATCGTTATTATTCCAACTTCTAGTAGCTACTTCAATAATAGGTTTACTTGCTTTGATTTTAGATATTACTTGTTTAAGCAAGATTTCATTCTCATCGTCAACTTCTCCGTCATATATTATCTTACGGAAAGTATAAGCTATGTGCTTTAATACATAATAGAAATCTGCCTTATTAGCAACATTTATATGACGACCAGTTTTAAAACTTAGAACATAAGCTACTAAATCAAAACAGTCACCAAAGAAAGAACCATTAAAATCACATGCTTTTAGCTTATGATTCTTATTAAAAGCAAAACCAAATGTTGGATGATTATCAACACGTAAAGGAGAACATATAAGAACATTGTTTTCAACACAATCATTAACTACTGATACAGGTATACCCATATACTTAGCCATAATCATTTCCTGACTAACCTTAGATAATATAAACTCTTTTGTTAAGTCTTGTCTTATTCCTCTACGCATAGTATAACTAGATAAAATAAGCCTAGCTTTACACTAGGCTTATAACATTATTAACGAAATATATTTGGATTACTTAGAATGGAAGTCCACCATTGTCTTCTGAATCAGGAGCAAATGCAGAACCTTCAGTTGGATTAAAACCACCTGCCGCACCAAAGTTTGGCATACCACCCATACTAGGTTGAACAATTCCTGCACCCATTGCAATACCACCAATACCTGGGGCAGCTGCAAGATTAGGAGCTTTCTTTTGTTTTGATTGAACACCGTCCATAGGAGCAATACGTTCCTTAGTAATATCAAACATAAGACTAGGTTCTTTGAAATGAGTAGCATCTAACATGAACTTCTCTTCAAAGATACCTTGTCCGACAATGTTCGGAAATACTAAGTCGCCTTCTTCTGAACCTTGACCGGAGAAAGCCCAATCACCTTTGTTCTTGTAGTAACGATTAAGTCTGAACCAAAACTGTCTTTGGTTGCCTACTTTATCAAGTAATGCAGACTTACCATTCTCACCACCTGTTTCAACAAGTTTAACTACATTGTCAAACAGAACTCCCCATGCCTTAATGACATCTTCTACTTCAACTGGTTCATACTGACCATTATCATCATAATCAACATAACCAAGTTCAAGCATTTCAGATTCTTCGTCAGTCATTTCACGACCTTTGAATACAACTACATCAAGGAAGTGTTTTATCCAAGCAAAGTCCATATTAATAAACTTCTCTTTAGCACCGCCAGGAATATAGTCAACATTACTTTCATAGGGCCAAAATGTCTTACTAGCAACACGAACATCAGCAGGATTAGTATGAAGAGAAGTAGCTTCAATAACAAGCTGTGGAATAGCTTTTCCTGCAAATGCCGGACGCATATTGTTATCTTCCTTCATAGTTACCCAAGCAACACGAGCATGAAGATGACCAACAAATAACCAAAGATTATTAATAGCATCTTTGTGAGAGAACTTCTTACGAGAAGTAGTTCTTGTTTCATTACTAATACCTCTACGACGCTTTTTAGGAGCAGTAGTTGCAGCACTATTAGCTGGTTGATTTACTACTGATTCATCTACTTTGGCAGTTCCTTCTTTTTGAGTACTCATAAAAATTGTTTTTATAAAGATTAATACTAGCAATAACAAGTTGTACAGGCTTGCTATTGTTTATTGCAAAGTTTCCAAATATAATAAATTTCAAAATTATAGCCAATAAAAAAGAGCTAAATTCAATTAAGAATTTAGCTCTTTATAATCTAGCTATTACTAGAAGAAGTCTTATTTAGCTGACTGACGAACAGAAGGTTCTTCATCAGACTGGAAGACAATCTTGTAAGCACTAACTTCAACAGTTTCTTTTTCGTCACCGATAACTCTACCAGTTTCAACAGCAACAGAGAAAGGTTCGTTAAGTTTAACCTCGAATACACGGTTGATTTTCTCTGCATCTTCACCGAGATTCTCTTTCAGTTCATTCCACATACTGGAATCAGAGAAAGTTAACGGCAAACCAACACCATTAAGATTGGAAGAAGTAGAAGTACGTGCACCAGAGTAAGCACGAGTAACAGGAGAATAATCATCAATAGTGATTTCTTCTACTGACTTACCAAGTTCCTCTGCAATTTTCTCTTTGTTCAGTTCAAAAGCAGCAGCTTTTTGTTCAGCTGTCATACGAACACCAACAAGTTTAACTTTACCGTCTTTCTCGAACAAAGGTACACCTTTACAGATACCATACTCACCAAAAGTTTGGATAAGTGCAGCACGAGCAGCTTCTGTACCAAATTCAACATTGTTAGCTTCGCACCATGCAACAACTTCGGCATCACGTTCAGCAATAGCTGCATCAATATCAGCAACATTACTAATAAACTGAACTGTATCGCCAGGAACAAGACTCATGATACGAGTAACTGCACCTGTAAGACTAAACTTAGCTTTAGTGCTGTTAGCTGTCAATGTAGGTTCGTTACTAGATTGCATTACTCTCTTACCACTCTGTACTGCGGAAAATCCAAATTGAAGTCCCATAATTGTAAAATTTTAAATGATTAATAATTAATTATTAAAAGTGAGCATATAGCTCATTGTTAGCGTAAAGTTTTGTCTTATTTCGTATCTATTGATTAGTAATAGTTAGACTTCTATTACTATCAAATCTCTACAATATCAGCATCATCAATACTCATATTGTTCACTATCTTAGCTTCTGTTGTTTCCATACAACCAAGTATGACATCAGCCGCTATATCACGAGCTGCAAGCGTAAAAGCTCTATGACCGATAAGTGTTCTCATATACTTAGTATAAGTATCTTTACTAGCAAGTCCAGCAGTTACAGCGTCGCTATAACTAAAATGACCAATACTAGTAATAACTCTATTATCTACTATACGAGTAAGTTTATATTCAGTAATATAATCACAAGGAACATTAGGTATTCGGAATATTGGAACTAATCCTTTCGCTGCAATATCTTTAGCTTGTTGTTGATTAGCTGCAACTCCGAACTTATTATTCAACTGATATTCCTTGTAGATTGTACCGTTATAATCTTGATAATTTCTAACTGGATAAATACCAATTTCGTCATTATCAGCACTAGCATTAAATTCATCAGCTTCTCTCTTGCTTTTGAATCGCCTACAATAGTCAGGTATCTTACTATCTATATAAACATTATTACCGTCTGTATATTCATACAGAGCTATATAATCTTTTGTGCACTCCCATGTTATAGCTGCCTTCAATAATAATGCTTTGATTAAGTGAACGTCTAATGTAGTTTTACCATTAATAACTCCTAGATGTTCAATACAACTAGTAAACGGTAAACCTAACTCTTTAGCACGGCTATATATTGCAAGACCGTCTTGAATAGTCTTAATACCGCACTTATCACTAGACATTACTGATTTCAGATACAACTCTAACTTACTCCTATCATCGGGATTGTAAATGTCTAGGGTATTAAGAGCAGAAGCCATAACCATACTATTATTATTCGGTTTTGCTTTTGGTTCTGTCTTAGCTAGAGTTCTCTCATTCTCTGTCTTTACTTCTTCCATTATTTCAAAGGTCGCTTATTGATTACTCTACAAAGATACTAATTTCTCTGTTAACTCCAAAGACTAGCATCGATTATTCTCCTATTATGAAATCAATTTCACTATCTTTAACTATTTCATAGTCTTTTCCTCCTTTCGTCTCTATTAACTTCTTCTCTTCGTTCGTACCTCGACAATATATCTTATATATAATGTTAGGTACAGAACTAAAAGATAGATTAGGTATTCGATATTTTAAGTCTCGTATGGAGCTACAAAGAGGTGACGTGAAAATTACAACGTCTACAACTCCTTTAAAGCTCGTATCAATAGAATTATTTGCCGACAATACTTTCATATAGTCGTCATTAAACAGTTCCAAATTTCGCGTTCTTTGGGCTTGAGCTTTTATGATTACAGGCTGTCCGACTTTAGCACCTGATTTATATACCTTAGGTTTTCCGTTTTTGTCATAAGCCTGTATTCCTTCCATATCGTTATGATAGTTTCCGCAATAATCATACTGTAATATACTTATTCCAGTTTGGAATATCTCACCATTAGTCATAATAGATTTACCCTCATACTTTATATTAGCATTTAGATATTCTGTTACTTTACTGGCAAATACTCCATTCTTTGAAATAATTAGTATTCTCTTGCCTATATTTTCCTTAACTATATCAAGTATAGCATCTAACTTAACAATATTATCAGTTACTATCTTAGTTCTTTCTCTGATAATGTTATAAGTTTGATTAACTCTCTCAATTAAAGAACTAGGATTATATAGTTCATCTATCTTACGACACATAGCATCAGTCATATCCATTTTAGCTGACCAACCATTACTTTCCGCTACTTGCAATCTACAAGTTTCAGCTGCAATATTTAGTCTAGGATTACCAGTACGACATTCTTCTAACTTATCGAAACTACCAAATATAGTAACACTTTCATTAATATATTGGCTACATCTATCATAATAGATTCTATCAGCATCAGTTAAGACAACACCCTTTTGGTACTCCTTTATGGGGGAATGAATAGAACGATTAATTAAATGAGCATAATTAATTTCATATACTTTAGGCGCATACTTATACATAAGTACAGCATTATCAGCAACACTATCAATAGCATTGGTAGCAAGTAGTTTAAACTTAAAGTAATTACCATTATACTTCTCTGCAATTTTTCGGAACTTCTTAACATTAATAGTAATAAGAACATCTTTATGACTATTAGCACTCGGTTTATATGGAGAACGTTCTACATATTCACGAGTAAGTATAAGACATTTCTTATCAGTAATTAATTGTTTATGAATGTCCTTTAGTTCAGAAGTGTTGTCAAGATAATAAGTAATGTTAGCTCTATCTTCCATTGTCTCTGTTATTATGAGAGACGTAAGTTCGGGAGTTTTAGCTACCATTTTATCAAGCACCATTGTAACGAAATTCATTACGCTTAATGGTTCTGATAGAATAACACTACCTACACCTTTGTTATCAGACCATTTATTAGCCGCTTCATTATAAATATCGGTTACATCATTCATAATATAAGTTGTTCTTTATAATTCTCAGGATAAACAAGAGCATAACTACGATTGAGAGGACTACGTAGAAGAATAATATCTGTATATTCAATAGTATTCCAACCAATATCTTCAACAAAAGATAAGATTAAACATTCTAATAGTATATTATAACCTACTACCATTCCTTTAAAACTATCATAGTTAACTTCTTTCCCTAAATTACTTATACATACTTTTCTTATATCCATTTTATCAATCAAATAAAGTATTTCTCATTCCATAGTATTTCTTAACTAAACGTTTACCTTTACCTTTATTATTACGACTTTGTTCTATTGGCTCTATGATAGCCATAGCTTCATTATAATAATATAGATAGTTAACATTTAGTTCAGATATATCAGTATCATCAACAGTATTACATATAGAAACACGTTGACCTGCACATAAAGAACTCTTTTTAACTTGTTCTTCACCATTATCGTTCCAGCCCATACTCTCAACCTTCATGAGGGTTCCCCCCGTAGAGGATATGTAAAACCTTGTATTCCTCTGCACCACATCTGTTCTTATCTTTCCGTCTACAACATGAGTAAACTCTAGTCTATACTTATGATTAACATTTTGAGTACGACAGAAATCAAGAATAGATTTAGCATTACGAAGAGTTTCCATAACAGGAGTACCATTAATAAAGTATTCAGTAACACATTTAGCTACAATAGGAGAATTATATCCTTTAGATAAATCCTCTAAGAACATCTTAGGATTCATTCTACCTTTGAATTTTCTACCATTATTAGGTTTTACAGTAAGATAACTATTTACTCCTTCTGTAACATACTTAGTATATGGAGTAAATTCACCTGTCAATCCAACTACTTTCTCCCATTCGTGACAAATATTACAATATAATTCAAACTTATCTTTTGGTATTATAGAAACAATACCGTCAGTATTAGCACTTATTATATGAATACCTGCAAGTTCAAGTTTCTCTATTAACATCAATAAGAATAACTGACCATTAATAGTAACTTGATACATTGCTTTTTTATCACACAAGAAGGATTGTTCACTACCCATTTTACCAAATATACCAGCATTTGCTACAATCTTTAGACAAGCAGCAGCAGTAGCATGTTTATCTCTCTCTTTACTATCAAGAGATTTATCTTTAGATAAATGTTTATGTTCTAGTCGTTCATCAACAATAGTATCAGCTATACGAAACCATGCTTTAGGAAGTAGATGTTTCTGACATACTTTAAGACTTCTAATAATATTAGGATACATTGAATTAATATCAAAATCACAAATATATATATCAGAAGTACTAACTCCAATATTGCCATTACTATCATAAGGATTACCAATAGTAATATCAGTAGCACATGAATAATCAGCAGAACTACGATAAATGTTCGGAATCTCGTTCGAGTGTAAACCCCCTGTTGCGATAGTGTATGACGTGCCCATGAAGGTAAATTCCCTGTCAAATTCGCCCTTTTCCCCACGTAGGGTTAGCGAACGTATGCCCGACAAAATATCGTTCAATTCAGGCGTGGAAAATGAGATTTTGTCTGACAAAATTCGGAAACTACGATTTTCCTACGTATTGTCTTAGTATCAATGAAGGCTTTAGGATGCAGACCAGTATATTTACTATATAGTTTAACAATAACTTTATCAGCTATCGTACTTCTACTTGCAGAGAATACATCTACCTTATATTCTTCACTAATACGATACCTTAGAAGAACTTCTTCTTGATTCATTCTAATTAGTTCGGCAACAATATAAACATCATTGTCATTATAATCAGCCATTTCTTGAAGATATTCTTTAGGTATGAATCGTTCAAATACATTACGATAATGGATATTAAGTTCTCTATCTGTCATTCCCTTAGCTTCGGGAAGTCTCTCGTGATAATAATGTCTATCTAAGTCACCAATAGGTGGCATAGTATACTCTTTTAGATTATACCATTTAATATTAATAGAAGTCTGTTTAAGACTTTTATGAAAATGGTCTAGCCTAAATATTTGGAATAAATCCAAGTCTCGAAATGCCACGTTATTACGTAGTATAAGAGAAGTGAAGTTATCAGTCCAAAGAGTATCATTATTAGAATTACGAATAACTCTCTGTGATGTTTCATATAGAAATGTAATAAGTTTACTAGGTTTATCAAATTGATTATAATACATTAATAATGCACTTAACATTAAGCGGTCGTAACGCCTATTATTATAACCGAAGTAATCTGCCTTCTGTATTAACCAATATAATAGATTAAATAAATCACTATCATCATCTTCATATAAAACAAAACGTTTCTTAGGTATTGTTTCTAAACGTTTCTTTATCTCTATAACACTAAGTTTATCAATAATAGGAATAGCTTTTCCCTCATTATCAACACAATCAGAAAATGTTTTAAGATAACTACGTAAATCAACAAATACTACCGAGAAGTAATTTCTAGTTACTTCGACATCATAACACATAGAACTCATATACTTATACTTTTTATTTACCGTAACACAAATATAAACGATTTTTGCATCTACTACAAGCAGTATATAATCTACGAAGAGTTTCATCTATATTTCCCCACGGATTACCAGTACGCATATCAAATACAATATCATTTATATCTACATATACATCAGAATAAGTACTTCCTTGAGCTTTATTAGCTGTAAGAGCAAATCCATAATCTAAGTCACGACTAAACTTAATCTTACCAGTAGACCTATCTAATAAGTTAACTAGTAACAAGTTCCTCTCTCTAAAGTCATAGTATTCCTTCCAACGCTTACTTCTATTATATTTCTCTGCATTAATTGCATTTTGAATATAAGTTTCACCTAACTTATAATAAAGCATAACATTATTTAAATTAGAATGGTCTACTACAAATAAAGGTTTAGTTCTATTACCACCATTAACTTGAATGAACGTAACATTGAATCCAAAGATTTCATCTTTATTAGTAAAATTCTTAATATCATGTATTATATAATCTTCAGAATTTACAATAATAGTATCTTTAAACTCATCAACAAAAGTATTATAAGACATTACTAAATCATTACGAGTCAGAATTGCTTTATCACTACCTTCGATGATATTGTTACGAATAAATTTATTCCATTCAGATACAGATTTATTAGTATAAGTTATTAATCGACAAGTATCAACATCTCTAGTAAACTCTTCATTATAAAATCCGTCTATTACAAGAGATTGAAACTCGTATGCACCACAAGTATAATATCCTTTAGTTTGAGTTGAATCGAAAGCATACCTGTTTTTATTGATATATTCTAGGAATTTCCAACTCCTATTATCAATATCTTTTCTTAGTATCTTTAATAACTCACTAACAGGATTATCTTCTTCTTGTCTAACAATCTGTCTAAGAGTATAAAACTTAACATTATCAAAACAACGTGAACGAGACTCTTTAACTGGTTGAAGTTGATGAGCATCACCCATAAAAATAAGCATACAACCAAACTGTTCACATTCTCTTTCTATAAGAGTTTTAAGATTAATACCAATCATAGACGCTTCATCAACAATATATAACTTATATTGCTTAATCTTCTTTTCAGCTAATGGGTCAAAAGGAGGATTATTAATATCAAAATCAGTAACATCAGTATTAAGTCTTAAACCTAAATCACTAGCTACGGTAGACGTAGAATATCCAGTAGATGCACGAAGTACACGAGCAGCTTTATGTGTAGGAGCTGCAAGACCAATAACGGATTTAGATAATCCGCATCGTCTAATTACTTCACGTATCATATATGTCTTTCCTGTACCTGCCGAGCCAATAAGAGCACGTTTATAATCACCTACAACATAACCTTTCTCAATAAAAGCTACTAGGTTTTCATAAGCAATCTTTTGGTCACGAGTAAAACTATTTAAGACTTTATCGTCTTTCTTAGCATCATCAAACTTTTCAAAATTCATTGCATTTTAATAAGAATCTATCAATATTATCACGACATTTAAGTATATAACCTTTAACAGGTAATCCTATCTTAAATGGAATATAACAACTAGGCATAACACAATAGGCATCAGTACATCTAACAATTTTAGTAGGTCTACCATAATTATCTAATGCACGAGTATATATTGTCTTAAAACCTTTACATGAGTACGAACGTTCAGATAACATAATAAGTTCATTACTATCTTTAGGTTTAAACTTATACATGTTATCATGTAGAACAATAGTTCCAGTAACAATCTGCATTATTACTTTCTCACGAGGAATTTTCTTTTCCTCATTTACCGCTGATAGTTTAAAACTTAATCCCATAATATTAAGGTTTGACTATTTGGTTAACACTATACTGTACGCAACATGCTCCTTTACGGGGGAATATCTTATATTTATCAGTATTCATAATTCTAGGTAATGGAGTAATTTCACAACATCTATCACTATGAACATCTACGATAATACAATGATAAGCATTAACACATAAATCATGAGATATAACAGCTTTAAGTCCTTCAAAATATACATCAAAAGTACTATCAGGATTAACACATTGTTTTAAATCTACAATCATATTAATTAGCTTTAGTTTTATATATTTCGTATAACTTATTAAACTCATCAGAAGGCATACAAACAATAGGAACATTAGTATGCATTTGTTCTTTAGGAACAATACAATTTCTTGCAGTAATTATTCTATCATCTTCAACAAACATTGTTTCAAGAACTAGACAATTATCAGCATCTAATATTTCTTTACACTTAGGACAGATATAAATATCATCTGTACCAAACACAAGAAGCTCATCACCACAGACTAGACATTTACCAGTCGTGACAATGAGCTTACCATTATCTTGTTTAAACTCGTTTAATTTCGGCATAACTAGGAATACGTCTCCTTTCTTCCATTCTAACAAGTTTAACACTAGTACTTTCAAGTACATTAAGAGTAAAAGCTACTAATTTGTAACTTTTCTCACTTTTTCCAAATTTAATTTTCTTCTTAATCATTTACGTTTAGTATTTAGTTATTACTTAATCGGAGTATCTGACGCTCCGCTTCGCTTCGCTTTATTCCCCCTTAAAGGAGTGTGAATTGTTTAACCTTTTGCTTAATTTCATTTACAACAGCTCTATTCTTATCAATACTATCATTGCTATAAAGATTGTAACTATGTGTTTCATCAATATTTCTATTAATATCAAGAACAAATAGATACATATTAATATAAGAAGTATTATTAAGATTGCAATTAGTATAAAGGTCACTAGAGAGTTTAGTACTATACAATAGACTAAGTTGTATCTTCTGTAACTCTTTAAACAATTTAGTAAATTCTTTCTTATCCATGTCGGTATATTAGTTTTTAGTTAATAATCAATTAAAAAGGAGAGGACGCTTCCTCTCCTACCATTAAACTATTGACATCTAATTCTATCTCACGACAGTAATTTAATTAGGGGTAAAAATTAAAAGACAAATAAAGTTTTTCTGTCTCACGACAGTAAATGCAACTTGTATGTTAAACACAATACTATGTATTTATAGCTGACATTTTACGAAGAGGATTTCCCTTACTTCAACCATTTGGTTAATGTTTCAACTTAGATTAGTCATCATCAGAGCTATCATAAGAAATAGCACGATTCTCACGAACAGTACTATTAGAATTCCATAAAACCTATATCTACTATCTTCACAAACAACAGATATAAAACTACAATACGACAAAATTTAATTTTAGTTTAACTAAAACAGACAAACAAAATTGGCAAATTACTTATTATATATCTTTGTATAATCTACACAATAAAAATCAGGACAATCCTTAAGAAATGATTCACATATTCTACGAGCTTCATCTTTACTATTACCAGAGTAAAGAGTTTTAGCATTACCATTAAAAGACTTTCTTAGCTTATCATTCTTGTCTAAGAATACAAGATGATTTTCAGAACAATAGAATACAGAATAAATCGGAGCTTTACTAGCTTCATATTTAGCAAGAAGTTTATCATAAGATTCTTTAGCACTATCTCTCATATCACTAATATATTTGATATAAGGAAGTATAATGCTATCCCATTGTTCAACAGCTTTAACCTTATCTTCAATAGAATATTCACCGTCAAGAATATCTTCAAGAAGTTGATTTAATGATTTCACATTAATAGATTCAATATCTTCAAGAAGTTCTTTATTAAGTTCTCCATTAATAAAGCGTTTATTAAATTCTTTCTTAGCTTTATCAATAATATCAGAACCCATACTAGCAGCAATAATTGCTTCAATAATCTCTTTCATTATAGTAAGTTTTAAATTATACAATAAAAAACTCTACTAATATTACTCTAGTCTCACGACCTGAATAATCTTAATAGAGTGAACCGACATTATTTAACCCTTTTGTCAGATATGAATTAAATTAAGTATATATCGGAATTATACTAAACGTAAAATCATTGTAATAACAGCACCAAGAGCAATAATAGCTGCAATAACAAATGCAGAATAATTATACTGATTCTTAGCTTTAAGTTCTTCACAATCCTTCTTAGCTTTAGCTAAATTAATTTCAAGAGATGCAATGCTATTTTTAAGAGCCTTGTTATTAGCTTCTAAAAAGTTATTACTAGTAACAAGTTTAGAACACTTATCAATAAGATTCTTTTGTTCGCTAGAAACTTTCTCATAAGTATATTTGTAATGATTAAGACCAGCATTAGATTTATCCAAATCTTTGCGTAAACGAATAACTTCTGTCTTTAACTCATTGACAGTAGGACGTTTCTTACTAAGAACATCAACTTTATTATTTTCTTCCATAACTATTATTATTTAATTAATTTTCAATATGAGTTATATCTAAGTCAAGGTCTATATTATCCTCACTTAGAGTATTTCCAGCATTCCAATTATTAGCCATTTCACAGTCGAGATAGTCTATATCGGCTACTAAACCACAAATAGGAAATTCTACACCTTCATCATACATAATCTTAAACTTTATAATACGAATGCAAGTGTAGTAATAAATAATGGAAATACCAAACAATAATGATAATATTTAATGAATATTGCTATAAGCTATTTCATTCTTAAATGTTTCAACTATATCATCAACAGATGAATTAGAACAATTCAATAGAGTATTAATACTATTAGCGGTAAGTTGGTCTTTACAAGTAATTGAACTTACGAACAACATTAGGACTAGCTTTATGAATATAATAAATATCCATAGCAGAGACATTGAAGTCTACAATATCATTTTCGTATTTATCTAATACGTCTTTAAGAGATATACAATATCTACAATCATTAATGGCTTTAGAAGCTATACTAATATCTTTAAATCGAATGAAAAAACTAGAACTAATGGAATTAAGAACAGTTGAATTATTACTATCTAACTTATATTCTTTATGCGGTTGAACATAAAGTCTCAAATCATAAAGAGCTTGTCTAAAAACTCTTAAAGCATGAGTTCTTTCAGCTAGTAGAGAAGTCTTTTCTTCTAATCGTTTATTGAGTTTATCAATATCTTCTTTAGCACAGCTTAATTGAGTATTGAGTTCCTCATTAACTTTAACAGTAGCATTAAGAGTATCTTCGATATTCTCTAACTTAATAAGATTATTAGTTTTCTCTTCAATAATCTTATTTAATTGAGCAATACGTTCTCCACGAAGATTAAGTTCATTATTAAGACCATTAATTTGATTACGTAATTCAGTAATTCTATTATCATTATTAACAAGTTGATTTTCAAGAAACTTAATACGTTCAGTTAACTCATTATTATCAGATTTAAGAGATTCAATTTCATCACAATCTTTAATAGTACAAATATTACCTAAGTCAGCAATCTCACAAATAGAAGCAAGTAATTGAAAATCTAAATCAATAATACAACCGCTTTCTTCAACAATAACAACTCCATTTGTATGAGATACAAGAGTTAGATGCTTTTTATCATTTACAACAGCTTTCATAAATACAAGTATTAATTATTAAGAATTTAATTTTAAAGTAATGAATCTATATCATAATAATATAGTACGATATAGTAAACGAATAAAGCTAATAACTATTATATAAGTTATTATAGTTTGAACTAAAGAACGGACGATAAAAAACCTTCTTATAAGAAAGGTAATTAAACATCAAATACAACAGACATATAACTATTCCAATTAAAGATAGAAATATGTGGAATTGATAAGTAGTCATATACTAGAAAGATTAAATATTGCAACACAGATGATAAGTATAGCCATAACAGCTATAATAGATATTGTCATAGACAAAATATTAGACTTCTTATCAATAAGATAGTTATTCAATAAGAAAGTAGTAATAACAAATAATAATATAGTTATTACAAAGAGATGAGTATCGGTATTCATAATAATATAAGTTAAATGGTAAATAAAAGGTGAAGATGTAACAGCAATCACGCTCCTTTATGGGGGAGAAAAGCGAGCTTTGCGAGCGAGACTAGACCAGCTAAGTAACAAACCAAATAGTAATCTAGATATTAATAGTAATACATATTTATACATATTTATACATATTACTATACTTATTCTATTATTCAATCTATTGGTAATAATACTATCCAGTCTATTATATAGCCTTATATTCAATCTATTGGTATTCTCGTTATCAGATGTTATATATAGTATTAATATACTAGTGAACTATTCTGTAAGAATAGGAACTAGACCTCATACAATACAACCAAGATATAATACTAATAGTATATAGTGAGATTGGCAATAGTAAGATTAGATTAAAACCTAATAGTAATAGTAATAACATGTGATAGTACAATAGTATATAATATAGTAACAATAGCGATAGTAACAATAGCGATAGAGTATCGGAAATATAGTATCGGAAACATAGCGATAATAGTACAAT